>VFQR01000282.1_pt1 | contig 89580 bp, 88 predicted proteins | sample 3512321 | NCBI WGS metagenome assembly VFQR01 (sample SAMN10412374, study PRJNA504923) | tailings metagenome | isolation source: Relicate 3 Philex TSF1 revegetated site | place: Philippines: Tuba, Benguet | collected 2017-08-29 | reverse complement strand
GCAAGCACCGTTCGATTCAGGATGTCGTTGGCGTGGATGCGGTAGAAGCGGCCGCATCGCGCGATACGGCCTAGTTTTTTCGCGCCTGCAGAAGCCGCATCAGAAGCCAGATCGGCACCACGATCACGGCGCCGAGCAGCAGGTAGCGCCACAGCCATTCGAACGCGTCAAAGCCGAGATCGAGAACCGTGCGGACGAGCGCCTCGATGCTCCAGAGGATGTTGCGCGGATCGAGACCGATCACGGTCAGCACGAAGCCGACCAGGATCGAAAGCAGCGCGAGCTTGACGATCACCGCGAGCGGCGAGCCGCCGAGAAAACGCCGCAGTCCTTCGTTCGCCATCCCGTCCTCCCGAATCCGTCAGTTGCGACGGAATATCAGACCCGCGAGCGTTCCGACAACTATCGCGAGGAAAGCAACGCCAAGCCCGTAATCGAGGCGCGAGTCGCGGGCGAGGTGCGCGACCTCGGCTTCAAAACCGGTTTTGACCACTTCGATGGCGGTCGCCTGCTGTGCGGCAAGCGCGCCGTTTGCAAAAACCTGAACGTCGATTTCGTACGGACCGGTCGGAGCGGCGCCGGGGATCGGCAAGGTTGCCCGGAACAGCGTCGGCGTCAAAAAGGTTACGGCGTTGGTCTGCTCGTGAAACAGGCCGGCCGCCTTCTTCACGCGCAAGAGGGCCGCACCGAATTCGTCGTCGGCGGAGATGATCGGCGGCAACGCGGCGATCGAAAGTCCGAGCTTGTATTTGGTCTGCAGTGCGACCGGGCCGAACTCTGTGGTCGGACGATTCGTCAGCACGGCGAGGTAAGACGGCGTCTCGGGATAGCGGCGGGATTCGTAGTTCACCCACAATCCGAGGATCCGTTCCTTCTTGCGCGTGACGAAGGTCGTGGCCGGTCCGCGCACCGTGATCGCGACATCGTATTTTTTCGGTTTGTCGCGCGGCGCATCGCTGTCTTCGATGGACGCAAAAAGTACGAGCGAAGTGCCGGTGAAATTCGAACTGATCAGCACGCGATGCGTGGAAAGCGACGTGACGAGCCGCTCCGCATCCGCGGACGGCGCAAGAAACGGCAGAAGCAAAAGTGCGAGGCCGAAGGCCGTACTGCTCACGCGCAAGCTCATCGGCCGGCCTCCGAAGAAATTACGGAGAAGAGTTCGCCCGGCTGGGTGAGGAGATCCGCGCCGACCCGCAACGCGACTGCGAGGACCAGCAGACCGAGCAGGAAGCGCAGTTGCTCCGCGCGCACGGCCTGTCCGGCCCGTGCCCCGGACTGCGCGCCGATCACGCCGCCGATCATGAGGGTGAAGGCAAGCATGACATCGACCGAACGGTTCTCGACGGCATGCAGGACGGTCGCCGCGAGCATCGTGAACAGCGTGAGAAAGAGCGAGGTTCCGACCGAAACGGCGGTCGGCACACGCATCAGGTAGATCAGCGCCGGGATCAGGAGGAATCCGCCGCCGATACCCATCAATGCACCGAGAAAGCCCACGCCGAACCCGATGGCCGTTACCGGAATTGCAGACACATAAATGCGCGACTGGCGGAAGCGGAATTTCAGCGGCAGCCCGTGGAACCACGAATGGGTACCGGGCCGGCGCAGCACCGCCTGCTGGCCGCGCATCGAGCGCCAGAGTGCGCGGATGCTCTCGACGATCATCAGCGTGCCGACCACCGAGAGCAGCACGATGTAGGAAAGGTTGATGATGAGATCGAGCTGCCCCGCGCGGCGCAGGAGCGAGAACACCCAGACGCCGGCCGCGGTGCCGAGCAGACCGCCGGAGAGCAGGACGAGGCCGAGCCCGCTGTCGACGAGTTTCTTTCGCCAGTAGGCGATCGTTCCGGTGATCGAAGAGGCCGCCATGTGGCTCGGAACGCTTGCGACGGCGACCGAAGGAGGGATTCCGACCAGAATGAGCATCGGCGTCATGAGGAATCCGCCGCCGACGCCGAACATTCCCGAAATGAAGCCGACCGCAATCCCCAGCCCGAATATCAGAAAGATATTGACCGGCAATTCGGCTATCGGAAGGTAAATCGACAAGGTGGCTTCCGGACGCTCTCGTGTGACCGCTGTTGTAGCGGCAGCACTACGGCATCAACATGTCGAGTGCCGCGCTTGTCAATGATGCTGGCGGACCAGCATCACTTCTTTTGCTTCTTTTTCGGAGAGACGGCGGCGTTCTGCCACTCGGGCTTCACGCGCGGCTCGTTAACTCTTTCGTCGGACGGTTTGGCGATCCAGGTCTGCACGGCGAGCCGGGCTGCGAGCAGGGTCTGTTGGTCGAGTTTGGTCGCAACATCGTCGCGTTTCTTCGCGGCGTCGGCGTCGCCCTGATTGGCTGCAAGCGAGAACCACAAGTAGGACTCGGCGAGGTTCTGCTGGGTCCCGAGCCCACGGGCGTAGATCACGCCGAGATTGTACTGGCTGTCGCGCAGGCCTTGTTCGGCGGCTTTGCGGAACCAGGGCATCGCGGAGAGATAGGCGGGTTTAGCGCCGCCGTCCTCGACCATCATGACGGCGAGGTTGTGCATCGCTTTGAGGTGGCCGCTTTCGGCGGCCAGTACGTAATTCGTGCGGGCCCGGCCGCGGTCGCGTGAAACGCCCTGTCCCTTTTCATAGGCCATGCCGAGCCGGAAGGCGGCGGGTGCGGAGCCCTTGGCCACGGCTTTCTCGAACCAAGCCAGGGCCTCGCCGAGGTTGGTCTCGACGCCGCGTCCGGTGAGATAGCGCTCGCCGATCTCGTAGGCTGCATCCGGGTCGCCTTCATTCGCGGCCTTCTGCAAGGCCGCGCTGATGCCAAGCGCAGTCACCACCGGCGTTTGTTCCGGAACGTGGCGCGGGCTGCTTGCAGGTTTCGTGCTTTGCGTCGTCAGCGGCAGGTCGAACTGCGGCATGCCGAAGGCCGAAGCGACATTCTGGGGCGTAAGGTCGCCAGCCGAAGGCGCGAGCGAACCCAATACGGAATCCGGCAGCGAATTCGGCAGCACGGATTGATCCCTGCTTTCGGGCGCAAATGTCGGCGTCTGCGCAGGAGGTTCGTTCTGCTGAACCGGCGGCGGATTGGGCGCCGAAGAAACCGGTTTGCTTTCCTGACTGTTCATCAGGTTCATCAGGAGGTTCACGTCGAAGAAGCGCACGGCGCTGAACCCGAGCATGGCGACGACGAGGCCGAGCAGCATCACGCGGCGCGAACGCGCGAAGAAGCCGGACTTCCGCGAGCCCGCTTCATCGGAAGCGTTTTCGCCGGCCGATTCCGCGGCTGCTGCTTGCGCAGCGCGGCGCGCGGCGGCGATGAAGTCGGACGTCTTTACATTGGCGTCACTTGCGGTGCGCGGTGCGATCTCGGCAACCGCTGCTTCGGACTGTGCGATGCGTTGCTGCACTGGGGTCGCGCGGCTGCGCGGCGCGCCCGAGCCGGGCTCCAGCGGAAAATCCGCGGGCAGGCCTTCGGTGGCGACGAAGCTATCCTTCGATTGCACGGTTACCGGCGCGCTCCGCGTGAAGCGCGCCTGCGTTTCGGCGGGTAGAGCGACCTGCGTCACTCTCCTTGCCGGAGCCGCATCGCCGGGAAGCGGACGATCGGCCGCGGGTGCCGCAGCGTTTTCGCCGCTCGTATGCTGTGCGGCTGCAACCTGTTGCGGCATCGTTTGCCGCGCAGCCTGCAGTTCACGGAGCGCGGTCTTTGCGGCGCGCTCGGCGACGTCCATCGCGTTGGCGCGGGCTTTGTCGAATTGTGAGGAGAGATCGGAGATCCCGCGCTCGATCGCGCCGAGATTCGAGAGCCTCGCCTCGGACGCGTCCAGACGCTCGACCACGCTGCGCATGGTCTCTTCGAGACCCATCGGGTTCTCGGCTTTGCTGAGGGTGGTCTGCAGCGAATCGAGCCGCTGATGAATCCGGTCGAAGGCTTCGGGATTCTGTGCGCCCGTCTCAAGACGGTGAGCCAGCGCATCGATCCGCTGTTCGAGTGCGCCGACGATACTGTGCACGCCGCTGTCGTCGGCCGCCGAGAAGCGGTCGACCTTGTTCGCGATCGTTTCGATCTGCGCGACAACGTGCTGCAGATTTTCGGCAGGCAGGGCATTGGAAAGAAGGTCGCGTACTTCCTGCACCTGGTTCTGGATGCGGGCGACCGTAGTTCCGTCGATGCTCTTTGCGTTGATGACGTCGAGCTTGTCGGAAAGCGCATTGAGGTCGCCTTCGACGGAAATGAAGGATTCTGCAGGCCGCACATTCGCGAGTGCCGCGCGGATATCCTCGAGCGCGTTCAGCACGGCCTGCACCGAGCGATTGTCTTTCTGCGAGTTCGACGTCGAGCGGTCGACCTTGCGCACCAGCGCTTCGACCGTTTGTTCCAGCGATTCCAGCGTACGCCGCGGCGCGAGCTCCGCCATCGAACGGGCGAGTTCCGCGATGTCGCGGCGCAATTCGCTGATCGGCGCCGACGCGTTCTTTGCGTTCGACTTACGCAGCGACTGCATTTCGTCGGCAATGGTCTTGAGCTGGCGTTCGAAAGCTTCGAACTGCGGTGGCGTTGTCGGCGCGGCGGCAGGAGCGCTGACACGTGCCGGTGCCCGGCGCATCGGCGTTCCGTCGAGCATCGACTGACGTTCGAGAATCTCGGCGACGGCAGCATCGAGTTCGTCGGCGGTCGGTATGGATTGCGCCGCGGCAGCCTGGCTCGCCGCGGACGTTTCGCGCTCCAGGCGTTCGCTCATCTGTGAGATGACGCGTGCCATTTCGTCGAGTTTGGTTTCGACTTCGGAGTCTTCCTCCTTGGCAGGGCGGTCGCGAAGAATGGATTCGATGCGGGAATCAAGTTTCAGGATGGCCGAGCTGATTTCATCGCGCCCGTTGTTGCGTTGGGCGCGCTCCATGCCTTCCAGCATCTGGTCGATGCGTTCGGTGAGCGCGTCGATCGAGGCGGAAATCACCTCGCTGTTCGCGTCGCGGATTTGCGGCTGCGGGTTCGGGCGCACATAAACGTTGCGCCGCGCGAGCATGTTGATCTGCTCCGCGAGGTCGTCCAGCCGGTGGTCGAAATTGGTCGCCGGATTGCGGCCGCGGCCATGGCCGCCGCGCGCGTTTTCACGGATTGCGGCTTCGAGCCATTCGCCGACGGAAAGCCCATCGCGGCGCGCGGCTTCCCGGGCGGCTTCCCAGGTGTCGGGATCCACCGCGTTCACGCTCCAGGGCACGCCTGCGCTCATTACCGAACCATCCTGCGGGGCGCCGGGGAGTGCAGGAAAAGAGGTATCGGGCGGCGCCGCTCCGCTGCCCTGAATCTTGTTAGTTACGGTAAATGCTGGGTTAATTTCCCTGCCCCCGGCAGCATTTCCTTAACGACCGTAGCGCGCAGGCCTCGGCGATCGCCCGGCAGGGCACCCGGCCTCGGAATTCGCCTTGACGTTTACGTCAACTGAGATACAGTTTTCTGGACCCTGCGGCCGACCCTTTCCGGCCACACGCCAAGGGAGACAAAGAATGGGCCAAGCGCAGACCGTCGAAACCCTGCAGTCCACGGACACGCACTCGCGCGACCTGTGGGCCGAATTCGACAAGCATTCGGGCGACTCCGACCGCCCCACCAAGCAAATCTTCACGATCCGGGACCTCGCCCGCGAATTCGGCGTTACCGCCCGGACGCTTCGCTTTTACGAAGAGAAAGAGCTGCTCGCGCCCGAACGGCAGGGCCAGGAGCGGCTCTATTCCCGCCGCGACCGCGCCCGGCTGAAGCTGGTGCTGATGGGCAAGCGGGTCGGATTCTCGCTCGAAGAAATCCGCTCGATGCTCGATCTCTACGATCTCGGCGACGGCCGCGTCACGCAGCTGAAAGTATCCTACGCGCGCTTCAACGAGCGCGTGGAACGGTTGAAGCAGCAGCGTGCGGAAATCGACGAAGCCATCGAAGCGATGCAGCGCGCAAGCCGCTCGCTCGCCGAAATGTTGAAAGAACGCGGCGCTGGCGTCGCGTGATCCGAACCTAGCTATCGGAGTAGGAAATGCCTGTTTACAAAGCACCCGTCGAAGACACCATGTTCCTGTTGCGCGACGTCTTCAACATCGCGCGCTACGACAACCTTCCCGGCTTTGCCGAAGCGACCCCGGATACGATCGAGGCTGTTCTGAGCGAAGGCGGAAAGTTCTGCGAAGAGGTACTCGCTCCGCTCAATCAGGTCGGCGATCGCGAAGGCTGCAAGCGCGCGGCTGACGGTTCGGTAAAGACCCCGACCGGATTCAAGGAAGCCTACAAGCAGATGGCGGAAGGCGGCTGGATCGGCTTGTCGGCGGAAGAAAAATACGGCGGACAGGGTCTGCCGTTCGTGATCGGCGCCGCGATGAACGAATACATGAGCAGCGCAAACATGGCGTTCGCGATGTACTCGGGCCTGACGCTGGGCGCTGGCCGCGCGATCCGCATTCACGGCTCGGAAGAAATCCGCAACACCTATCTGCCGAAGATGATTGGCGGTCAGTGGACTGGCACGATGAATCTGACGGAGCCGCATTGCGGTACCGATCTCGGCTTGCTCAAGACCAAGGCGGCGAAGCAGGCTGACGGCTCCTACAAAATCACCGGCACCAAGATTTTTATTTCCGCCGGCGAACACGACATGAGCGAGAACATCGTTCATCTCGTTCTCGCGCGCATCGAAGGGGCACCGGAAGGCGTGAAGGGAATTTCGCTTTTCGTCGTACCGAAATTCATTCCGACGAAGGACGGTGGCGTCGGCGAGCGCAATTCGCTGATCTGCGGTTCGATCGAACACAAGATGGGCATTCACGGCAATTCGACCTGCGTCATGAATTATGACGGGGCGACCGGCTGGCTGGTCGGCGAGGAGAACCGTGGCTTGCCTGCGATGTTTGTGATGATGAACGATGCCCGTCTCGGCGTCGGCATTCAGGGCATCGCGCAGGGCGAAGTCGCCTATCAGAATGCGGTGATCTATGCGAAAGACCGCCTGCAGGGCCGTTCGATCGGCGGCGTGAAGAATCCGGAAAAGCCCGCCGACCCCATCATCGTGCATCCCGACATCCGCCGGAATCTGATGACGATGAAGGCCGTGAACGAAGGCGGCCGCGCGCTGATGATCTATCTCGCGCTGCAGGCCGACCTGCTCTCGCGCTCGCCGGACGAAAAGACCAAGCAGATCGCCGACGATTACATGGGCATTCTTACGCCGATCCTGAAAGGTGTGATGACCGATCTCGGTTTCCAGAACGCCGTGATGGCGCAGCAGGTGTTCGGCGGCCACGGCTACATCGCCGAGCACGGTATGGAACAGTTCGTGCGCGATGCGCGTATCGCCATGATCTATGAAGGCGCGAACGGCATTCAGGCGCTCGATCTCGTCGGCCGCAAGCTGCCGAAGGACGGCGGCCGTGCGATCACCGCGTTCTTCAACGAAGTTTCGGGCTTCGTGAAAGAAAACGAAGCCGACGAAAAAATGAAGGCGTTCGTCGTGCCGCTCGGGGAGAGCTTGAAGCACCTGCAGGGCGCGACCATGTGGTTCATGCAGAACGCAATGAAGCGGCCCGACAACGCCGGTGCAGGCTCCTACGACTACATGCACCTCTTCGGGCTGGTGGCACTCGGTTATATGTGGGCGCAGATGGCGAAGACCGCGCTCGCGAGAAAGAACGGCAACGGTTCCGCGCCGCACCTCGACGCGAAGCTCATGACCGCCAAGTTCTTCGTCGAACGCATGTTGCCGGAAACGGCCGCGCATCTGAAGCGCATCCAGTCCGGCGCCGACAATCTGATGGATATGCCCGCGGAAGCGTTTTGACGCTTTGACGCGATAGCAACGGGAGACGCCAATGACCGAAGCATTTGTATACGACGCAGTTCGCACGCCTCGCGGCCGCGGCAAGAAAGACGGTTCGCTGCACGAAGTTTCGACGCTTTCGCTCGCAACGACCGCGTTGCGTGCGATCAGAGAGCGCAACAATCTAGACACGCATCTCGTTGATGACGTGGTGCTGGGTTGCGTCGATCCGGTCGCCGAAGCCGGCTCCGACATCGCTCGTGCGGCGGCGCTCAACGCCGACTACGGCAATCACGTGCCGGGCGTGCAGATCAATCGCTTCTGTGCTTCCGGCCTCGATGCGGTGAATTTCGCAGCGGCGCAGGTGATGTCCGGCCAGCACGACATGACCATCGGCGGCGGCGTGGAAGCCATGTCGCGCGTCGGCATGGGCGCTTCGGGCGGCGCCTGGCCCATGGATCCGCAGATCGCAGTGAAGTCCTACTTCATGCCGCAGGGCGTCTCGGCCGACCTGATCGCGACCAAGTACGGTTTCTCGCGCGACGACGTCGATCAGTATTCGGTCGAAAGCCAGAAGCTCGCGGCGCAGAGCTGGAAAGAAGGCCGCTTCAAGAAGTCGATCGTCCCGGTCAAGGACGTTAACGGCATCACGATCCTCGATCACGACGAACACATGCGTCCGAGCACGGACATGCAGTCGCTCGCGCAGCTCAAGCCTTCGTTCCCGCAGATGGGCGAGTTCGGCGGCTTCGCAGCCGTCGCAATTCAGGCGCATCCGGAAGTCGAGGCGATCAACTACGTTCATCACGCCGGCAATTCGTCGGGTATCGTTGACGGTGCCGCCGCCGTACTGATCGGCAATGCCGAAGCCGGCAAGAAGGCGGGCCTGAAACCCCGCGCCAGAATCCGCGCCTTCGCGAACATCGGCTCGGAGCCCGCGATGATGCTGACCGGCCCGGTCGACGTGACGGAGAAGCTCTTGAAGAAGGCGAAGATGACGGTGAACGACATCGATCTCTTCGAACTCAACGAGGCCTTCGCTTCGGTCGTGCTGCGCTACATGCAGGCATTCAACATCCCGCGCGAGAAGATCAACGTCTGCGGCGGCGCGATCGCCATGGGCCATCCGCTGGGCGCTACCGGCGCCATGATTTTCGGCACCGTGCTCGACGAACTCGAGCGCACCGGAAAATCGACGGCGCTGGTCACGCTCTGCATCGGCGCGGGCATGGGCACCGCAACCATCATCGAACGCGTTTGATTTCGCTTAGCCGCTCTGAAGCGCAAGCGACGGGAGGATAGAATGGCCTACAAGAATTTCACGGTGGAAGTGGACGGTGATGGCATCGCGCTCGTCACCTGGAACATGCCGGACCGTTCCATGAACGTGTTCTCGGCGGACGTGATGACCGAACTTTCGAAGATCGTCGACGAGGTTTCGGCTGACGCGAAGATCAAAGGCGTCGTTGTCACCTCGGGCAAGGATACGTTCTCCGGCGGTGCCGATCTCACCATGTTGGAGACGATGGGCGACAGCTTCAAGAAGCTCATCAAGGAAAAGGGCGAGGAAGAAGCGAATAAGTTCCTGCTCGAGCAGTCGAGCGCGATGTCGCGCACCTATCGCAAGCTGGAAACTTCCGGCAAGCCGTGGGTTGCAGCCGTGAACGGCACCGCGATGGGCGGCGCGTTCGAGCTTGCGCTTGCGTGTCATCATCGCGTGGTGAGCGACAATCCGAAGCTGCGTCTCGGCCTTCCCGAAGTGAAGGTCGGTCTCTTCCCGGGTGCCGGCGGCACGCAACGCGTTCCGCGCATCGTGCCGACGCAGGACGCTTTGCAGATGCTGTTCCGCGGCGAAGCGCTGAAAGCCGACAAGGCCAAGTCGATGAAGCTCATCGACCAGATCGTCCCGCAGGACAAGCTGATCGAAACCGCGAAGGCGTGGATCAAGGCCGGCGGCAAAGGCGTGCAGCCGTGGGACGTGGACGGCTTCAAGCTCCCCGGCGGCCCGGTATTCTCCAAGGCAGGCATGATGGTGTTTCCGCCGGCGAACGCGATCTACCGCCGCGAGACCTACGACAACTATCCGGCGGCCAAAGCGATTCTCCAGTGCGTGTATGACGGTTTGCAGTTGCCGATGGACCTCGCGCTGAAGGTCGAGTCGCGCTGGTTCGCGAACATCCTGAAGTCGAAGGAAGCCGCGGCGATGATCCGCTCGCTCTTCATCTCGATGCAGGAACTGAACAAGGGCGCGCGCCGTCCGGCGGGTGTCCCTGCCTCGAACATCAAGAAGGTCGCCGTGCTCGGCGCCGGCTTCATGGGCGCGGGCATCGCTTACGTCACGGCCGATGCCGGCATCGAAGTCGTGCTCGTGGACCGCGATCAGGCCGCCGCCGACAAGGGCAAGGCCCATGTGGAATCCGTGATCGATGGCCGCATCAAGAAGGGCCGCGCGACGGCCGCTGACAAGGAAAAGCTGCTTGCACGCGTGAAGGCGACCGCAAATTACGACGACATCAAGGATGTCGATCTCGTGGTCGAAGCCGTGTTCGAAGATCGCAAGGTGAAGGCGGAAGTGATCGCGAAGGTCGATGCCGTCATTCGCCCGGATGCAACTTTCGGATCGAACACCTCGACACTGCCGATCACTTCGCTTGCCGACATGTCGAAGGACAAGAAGCGCTTCGTCGGCATCCACTTCTTCTCGCCGGTCGAGAAGATGATGCTGGTCGAAATCATCAAGGGCAAGGAAACCGGCGACAAGGCGGTTGCCGTTGCGCTCGATTACGTGCGGGCGATCAAGAAGACGCCGATCGTCGTCGAAGACAGCCGCGGGTTCTACACGTCGCGCGTTGTCGGCACGTACATCCGCGAAGGTCACATGATGCTGACCGAAGGCGTGCCTGCAGCGATGGTCGAGAACGTCGGCCGCATGGCCGGCATGCCGGTCGGTCCGCTTTCGCTGAACGATGAAGTCGCGGTCGATCTCGCGTGGAAGATTCTGAAGGCCACCAAAGCCGATCTCGGCGACGCCGTGATCGATCCCAAGCAGGAATCTCTGCTTGAGGAGATGGTCGAAAAGCGTCAGCGCTTCGGCCGCAAGAACGGCAAGGGCTTCTACGACTATCCGGAGAAGGGTCCGAAGAAACTGTGGCCCGGAATCACGGAAGTCGTCGGAGAAGCGAAGCCGGCCGAGTCTTTCAATGTGGAAGAACTCAAGCAGCGCTTCCTCGCGATCCAGGCACTCGAAACGGCGCGCTGCGTCGAAGAAGGCGTGATCACCGATGTACGCGAAGGCGACGTCGGCTCGATCCTCGGCTTCGGTTTTGCACCGTTCTCCGGCGGTACGCTCTCCTACATCGACTTCATGGGCGTGAAGAATTTCGTCGCGCTCTGCGAAAAGCTTGCCGGTAAGCTGGGTCCGCGCTTCGCGCCGAACGCGCTGCTTAAAGACATGGCAGCCAAGGGCGAAACCTTCTACGGCCGCTTCGCGCCGAAGAAGAGCGAGAAGGCAGCCGCCTAGCTCGAGCATGATCTCCGGAACGGGAGTACCGGTTTTCGCATAAAGATCATGCGAAAGCCCAAAAGCCGGAACAACATGGCGCTTTCCGCACTTGAATGTGCGGGGAGCGTTTCCATTTCTGGCGGGGAAGAAACCGGGGAGGGATTGCCATGAAAGTGCCGATCGCAGTTGCAGCGTTCATTTTCGCGGGATCGCTGGCCGCCTTTGCCCAACCGGCGCCGTCGCCCAGCGACGGCGGGCGCTACAAGCTGCAGAAAACGGATGGCGGCTTTCTGCGACTGGACGCGCAGACCGGGCAAGTGTCGTTCTGCCGCGAGCGCGAAGGGAGCTGGAGTTGCGAAACGGCCGCCGACGATCGCGCGGCGCTGGAAGCGGAAATCAACCGGCTGACGCAACGCATCGCCGCGATCGAAAAGAAGCAGAACGATCCAATCGAGCGTTTTCGAACGCCTAGCGAGCAGGAAATCGAGCAGGTGATGGGCTTCTTCGAGAAGGTCATGAAACGCTTCCGCGGCATGGTCGAGAACCTGAAGAAGGAATGGGAAGCGGAAACGCCGAACAAGAGTTAAGGCTTCCATCCTCCGAGCGTAAATCCAAAGATCAACGCGATCACCCACATCACGATTGACGTGAAAGCCGTATATTTCGCGAAGGTGAGATAGGCGTCGCGCAGAACGGTCGAGGCCGCCCACTGCGCATATTGCTCTGGCGGACGAAAATCTTTCGGCAACATCAGCCACATCTCGGTGCGCTTGTAGTCCTGCGTCAGCGCGTAGCGCGCTTTCACCAGAAGGACGAGGACCATGATGAGCGTCAGAATTCCGCCGGTCTGGAAGATCGTGCGCGGGTCGCTCATCCCCATCATGAAGCAAGCGATGCCGAGAAAGCCGAAGCCGCAGCCTCTGGAGACCGATTCGAAAGCGGCTTTGCGCATTTCTTCCAAGGGCGGCTCCGGTGACTGGCAGGTTCGCCGGTTGCGAGTGTGCCGCGCCTTTTTGCCGCCCGCAATCGAAACCGCGAGACGATCACGAAATCGTGGCTGGTCAGAGCCCGATGGTGAAGAAGTTGCCCATGGCGGGAAGGGTCAGTGCGAGCGTTCCAGCAACCCAGATCCACATGGAGGTAACGGTGGAATCGTCTTTTGCGCCGACGAAGCGCTCGAAAATTGCAGCGGGGATACCGGCCAGAATGATCGTGGCCGTCGAGACCAGCAGCGACGCGAAATAGAGGGTCATCGAAAGGTTGCCGAAGAACAGTGACTTGCCGACTTCCTGGGCATGCAGAAGCGTAAAGAACAGCGCCCACTGGTTGAACAGGCCGTTGATCATGCCGAAGAAGGCAATGCAGACGTACTGGATGTTGCGTTCCATCAGACCGGCCTCGCGGGCAGCAAACCGAGAATCAGGAACACGTAAAGCATTGCGACGCGGATGAAGAACAGCCACACGAACGTGAAAAGCCACAATACGACCGGAGCTGTCGCAAGCGGCGTGACGGGCTTGAAGAAGTTGATGAAAGGGTCGGTCACCCGGACGAAGAACCGCATGATGTAGTTCTTCGATTCGGAATCGAAGAACAGCGAGAGCAGCACGCGGCCGATGACGGTGTACATGACCGCCGCCAACAGGAAGTTGGGGATCGTGTAGTACCAATAAGTGAGGAAGGTGTTCGTGGTTTGCATCGCGGGAATCTTCTAGCGGAAATTTCTTCGGCAGTCTCAATAAAAAAGAAGCGGGGCCCCGAAGGGCCCCGCCGTTTTATTGTCGCTGGTAGAGAAGCTTACGAGGTCTTCTCTTCCATGATGGTCTTGCCGCGCGGCTTGCGGACTTCGTCGACGAGAGCCTGCAGCTCCTTCGACGGTGCCGGCGTCATCAAGCTGACGACGATCATGACCAGGAAGCCCAAGGGCGCCCCGAGCAGGCCGCAGTTGATGTTGCTGAGGTCGAACCAGCCAACGCGCTGCAGCGGAGTGGCTGCAATCGGCTTGGTGATGTCGACCAGGTTCGCGCCGGTCACTGCGTTCTTCATCGAGGTCATGCCGAAGTAATCGACACCTGCCTGCGGGAAGTACCGCGTGGTGACCAGGTAGAAGATGCAGAGGCCGAAGCCCGCGATGATGCCGGCGATTGCGCCAGCCGTCGTCGCACGCTTCCACCAGATGCCAAGCACCAGCGCCGGGAAGTTACCCGCCATAGCCAGCGAGAACGCCCAGCCGACCATCGCGAGAATGTCACCCGGCCGAGTGGATGCAGTCGCTGCAGAAGCGATAGCAACCATCAGCAGGAGAATACGCGCAATGACGAGGCGCCGTTCGGTGTCGTTGGCTTTCTGGAGGAACGGATAGGCCACCGCGAAGATCGCGATGAACGCACCGATACCCCACCAGCGCCACTGCACGCCAAGCGGACCATTGCCGGTCATGAAGTACCACAACACGAAGAGGATCGCCGCACCGATGATGCCGATCGTGACGTTCCGGTTGTTGGTCTTCATGGGCTGCAACATCTTGTAGTAGATGTCGTGCGAAAGCGCGTTGGCGATCGCAAGCAGCAGACCGTCTGCGGTCGAGAGCGCGGCGGCGAGACCGCCGGCGGCGACCAGACCCGAGATCACGTAGGGAAGTCCCGCGATTTCCGGAGTGGAAAGCACGATCACGTCCGTGTTGATCACGAAGTCCTGCAGACGAATGATGCCGCCATGGTTGGCGACAGCCTTACAGGCGTCGATGACGGCTTGCAGGCTGGCGGCATTCTTGCCGCAGACCTGGATCAGGCCGAGCTCACCCCACGTAAACATCCACGGGCGGATTTCCCCGACGGGGCGTCCGATGATGTTCGTGTAAACCTCGAGCTTCGAGAACGCCGCATAGGCCGGCGCCGAGAAGTACAGGAGGAAGATGAAGAACAACGACCAGGCCACCGACTGGCGCGCTTCACGAACGGTCGGCGTCGTGAAGTAGCGCATCAGGATGTGCGGCAGCGAAGCGGTGCCGACCATCATACAGGCGATGATGCCGAAGAAGTTGAGCGGAGAGTAGGTCAGGAACGGCGTTACGTGTGGCTTCAGTGATCCTGCCGGACAGCTTGCCGCCGTACAGAGCACTGCGAGACCGTCCTTCACCATCTGCGCTTCGCGGGCCGTGATTTCAGCGATCGCGGTGCCGTAGGTTAGCTGCGGTACCGGTACGCCGTACTTACGGGCGGAGAGCCAGACGATCGGGATCAGGTAAGCGATGATGAGCACGATGTACTGGGCGATCTGCGTCCAGGTCACAGCGCGCATACCGCCGAGCATCGAGCAGAGCAGGATGCCGACGAGGCCGACAAACACCGCGACTTCGAACTGGATGCCCAGGAATCGGGAAGCGATGATGCCCGTGCCGAAGATCTGCGCGGTCACATACGTGAACGAGCAGGCGACGAGCACGATAACGGCCAGGAAGCGGGCGAAGTTGCCGCCGAAACGGAACGACATGAAGTCGGGAACCGTGTAGGCGCCGAACTTGCGCAGGTACGGACCGATGAGGACCGAGACGAGCACGTAACCGCCGGTCCAGCCGAGCACCCAGGCCAGGCCGTCATAGCCGAGCAGGAAGAGCGTGCCGGCCATACCGACGAACGATGCCGCCGACATCCAGTCGGCGCCGGTCGCCATGCCGTTGTAGAAGGCCGGAACGCGACGTCCTGCGACGTAGTATTCCGAAACTTCTGCGGTTCGGGTCATAACGCCGATGATGGCGTAGACGGCGATCGTGAAGAACACGAAGAGGTAGCCGATCACGCGGTTCGGTACGCCCATGTATTCGAGGATCGCGAGCAGGATGACGAACGCAATGAAGGTACCCGTGTAGGTACCGTACATGCGGCCAAGCTGCTTATAAAATGTATTTTGAGCTGCGGTTGCCATTGCTATCGCTCCTTAGTCTTCTGCGTAGCCATGGTCGCGGTCGATCTTGTCCTGCTGCTTCGCGAAGAAGAACAGCATGACGACGAACGCGATCAGCGAACCCTGCGCGGCCATGTAGAAGCCGAGCGGGAACTGAAGCACCGGAATGGTGATGGCGTTGAGTTGTTTGACGAAGAAGTGGACGATGTAGCCAAAGAACAGCCACAGCGCGAGATGAGTCCACATCAGACGCGTCGTAGCGGCCCAATGTGCCTCTTGGTTAGCTTTTGTATCTGCGGGAGCCATGGGTTGATTGCCCTCCTAATCAGCCGCGGACGCCCTGCCAGAGCGGCAGAGCTACGAAAGGTTCAAAGTTGCAGGGGTGCCCCGGCTCGTGGCCGGTGATTTCGTTAGCGTTCCCCCGAGCGGCCCGCGGTTATTTTTGTGTTGCGGGTCCAATGAGCCACGTTAACACCCGGTAAATAGCCTCTGTATGCGACTTTCGGACCAGTGGATTTCGATAAGTGTCTGAAAAACAAGGGTAATATTGCACCGCAGCATCTGCTCCTCGGGCGCAAATCGCGTTAACTTTGTGTAACTGGATTCGCTTGCGCCTATTCTGCAGTGCAGAAAGAATGATGCGGGGCGCGGGCCGTTTCCGGCATTTTATGGCTTGCGATCATTTGTGTGGCGTATGAGTAACGAGGCGATGAAACAGCAGGCTGAAACAGTGGCGCAGGGAATTTCGAAAGTTGACCCCACGGCGTCGTATCGCTTCGTCATTGCGGACGACCATCCGCTGTTTCGCGGAGCGCTCAAGGAAGCGGTCGGGCAGCAGTTCAGCGCAACCCGAATTTTCGAAGCCGGCGGCTTCGAGGATCTGCAGGGACTGCTCGAGCGCGAAGGCGACATGGATCTCGTGCTGCTGGATCTGTCGATGCCGGGCGTTCGCGGGTTCTCGGGCCTGCTGTATCTCCGCGCGCAGTTTCCCGGCGTTCCGGTCGTCGTGGTCTCGGCGAACGAGGAGCCGGAGGTCATTCGCCGTTGCATGGAGTTCGGCGCGAGCGGCTTCGTGCCGAAGACGCTGAGCGTCGAAGTCATGCGAGAGGCCATTTTCAAGGTTCTCGATGGTGGCGTCTGGACGCCGCCCGATGTCGACCTCGCATCCACCGACGACAAGGAAACGCGCGATCTGGTGCAACGTCTCGCGACGCTGACGCCGCAGCAAGTGCGCGTGCTGATGATGTTGTCGGAGGGGCTGCTCAACAAGCAGATCGCTTTCGAACTCACGGTCTCGGAAGCGACCGTAAAAGCCCACGTGTCTGCGATCCTGCAGAAGCTGGGCGTCGAAAGCCGCACGCAGGCGGTGATTGCGGCTTCCAAGATCGAAGCGGGCCAGTGGCCTAAAGCGCTGAACTGATTATTCTGCGGCCGGACGCGCGACGCGCCACTGCGCCAGGAACGCGCGGAGTGCCGCAGGCTTCAACGGCTTGTTCAAGACCTGGATGTTCTTTTCGCGCGCCTCGTCGCGGACTTTCGGCGTGCGGTCCGCGGTAATCAGAGCGGCCGGGAAATCCGCGCCGAGCGTTTCCCGGAGCGAGCCGATCAGGTCGATGCCGTTGCCGTGATCGAGGTGATAGTCGACCAGGATGACGTCGGGCCGCAGCCCTTTGCGCAGTTGCGCACGGGCTTCTTCGATATTTCCTGCCGCGTGCACATGACAGCCCCAGCCGCTGAGCAGCACGGTCATGCCGTCAAGAATCTGCGGATCGTTGTCGATGCAGAGCGTAACGGTTCCCTCGAGTGCGGCAGCCGGCGTCGGCAGCGGCTGAACGAGCGCCTCGGTCGCGGCAGCAGCGCTGACTGTAGGTATTTCCACGCCGAAGGTTGAGCCTTTGCGAGACTGCGAACGTAGGGAAATACTGTGTCCCAGCACGCGTGCGATGCGCTCGACGATCGAAAGGCCGAGCCCGAGGCCGCGCGCGGCACGCGCGCCCTGATCGAGACGCTGAAACTCGCGGAATATGATTTTCTGTTGCGAGGCCGGGATGCCGAGACCGTTGTCGTGCACCTCGATCCGGATTTTTCCGTTGAGCCTGCGGCAGCCGACCACGACACCGCCTTTCGGCGTGTACTTGATGGCGTTCGAAATCAGGTTCTGGAGAAGCCGGCGCAACAGCCGCCGGTCGGAACGCACGTTGAGCGAACAGGGCAGAAAGCTCAGCTCCAGCCCTTTTTCCGCGGCAAGCGGCGCGAATTCGAGCTTCAGCTGCCCGAGCAGTTCGCCGATGCGGAAATTCGAAAGCTCGGGCTGCATCGCGCCGGTATCGAGGCGTGAGATGTCGAGCAGCGCACCGAGAATTTCTTCGACCGCCTCGAGCGAAGCATCGACGTTTCCTGCAAGCTTCGCTTCCTCGGAATTGCGCTCGCGTTCGACAAGGCTTGTCGCATACAGCCGCGCGGCGTTCAGCGGCTGCAGAATGTCGTGACTCGCGGCGGCCAGGAATCGCGTCTTGGAAATGTTCGCGTCGTCCGCCTCTGCCTTTGCGCGGGCAAGCTCCTGGTTCAGCCGCGTGAGTTCCTCGGTTCGTTCCTGCACGCGCCGCTCCAGCGCTTCGGCGGCTTCCACCGATGGCGTGATGTCCGTATAGGTCGCAACGATGCCGCCGTCCGGCATCCGGTTCGCTCGCACTTCGATCACGACGCCGCGCTTTGGCATGCGCTCATGAAATGTCTCGGTGCGCTGGACGTATCGCTCAAGGCGGTCCAGCAGGATCGCGTCGATCGTACCGGTGCCGAAATCGCCGCGCTCGGCGAGGCGGTAGAGAATTTCATCGAGGCGCACGCCGACGCGAACCAGGTCCGGCGGCAGTTCCAGCATTTCGCCGAAGTAACGGTTCCACGTGACGAGCTGCATCTGTTTGTCGAACACGGCGATACCCTGCCGCACGTGGTCGAGCGCGGTCTGCAGGATTTCGCGATTGTACTGGATGGCTTCGGAGGCATCGTCGAGCAGCTTCAAAGCGGCTTTGGTGGACACCGTGCGCTTGCGGAGAAGCAGCGAAAGCACGAGCCGCGAAGAAGCGGCACCGATCGCGGACGCGAGCAGATGCTCGGCATAACGCAGGAGGTGGACGTCCGCTTCGCGTTTGGGTTCGAGTGCGAGACCCCGGCTTGCTGCGAAGCTTTCAAACGAACGCCGCGTGCGCTCCTCACCAAGGTAGCGGGCGATGGTCGCGAGCAATTCCTCGACCGTGACGCGGGAGCGCCACAGCATATAGCTCGGGGAAATCTGCGTCAGCGATGAGGGCACGAAGACGTTCGCCTGCAGCTTCTCGATGGGCGCAGGCCGCGTGCGCCAGGAAACCAGGACGAACAAGAGGACATTGATGCTGAGGCTCCAGAACACGCCATGCGTGAGCGGGGCCCATCCCGTAAGGCCGAAAAGCGCCTGCGGGCGCAGGATTTCGAAGCCCAGAAGGCCCTGATCCAGAATTTTGCGGCCGAAGAACCCGGAGTCGACGAAGCTCGGAAGCAGGAGCGTGAAGCCCCACACCACGACGCCGGCGACGATGCCGGTGATTGCGCCCGCGGCGGTCGCCCGGCGCCAGAACAGTCCGCCGAAGAACGCGGGGCCAAACTGCGCGATGGCCGCAAAGGAAAGAAGGCCGATCTGCGCGAGCTGGGCTTCGCCGGCATAGCGATAATAAAGATAAGCGAGGCAAAGCACGCCGAAGATCGCGATGCGCCGTGCAAGCAGCAGGACCGCGCCCATATCCGGCGGCTGATCGCGCTGCGCGTTACGCCCGCGCATGCGAAGCAGGAAGGGAACGACCAGGTCGTTCGACACCATGATTGCAACCGCGACGCTTTCCACGATTACCATCGCGGTTGCCGCCGAAAGACCGCCGATGAATGCGATCATCGCGATCCAGCCGTTCCCTGCGTTCAAAGGCAACGCCAGCAGGAACATGTCGGAGTCGACGGCACCTTTCGGAAAGATAGTGAGGCCGGCGATCGCGATCGGCACGACGAACAGGTTGATCAGCACGAGGTAGAGCGGAAACAGCCACGCCGCCCGCTTCATTTCCTGTACGCCGTTGTTTTCGACGACCGTTACGTGAAACTGGCGCGGCAGCAGCACGATGCAGAGGAACGACAACGCGGTCATCGTGAGCCATGTCGTCGCGTCGGGCAGCTTCGTGAAGATGGGTAGTACGTCGATCTGCAGGTTCGCCTGCGACAAAAGATCGGCCGGACCGCCGAACAGCCACCAGGTGACATAGGCGCCGACGATCAGGAATGCGAGCAGCTTGATGAGCGACTCGGTCGCGATCGCGAGCATGAGGCCTTCCTGATGCTCGGTCGCGTCGATGTGGCGCGTTCCGAACAGTACGGCGAAGAGCGCCATCGTCAGGGTCACGAGGATCGCGAGATCGCCGACAATCGGAATGTTGTGGCCGGCGCTCGGTTGCGTCTGTCCAAGCATGACCAGGAGCGATGCGGAGACCGCTTTCAGCTGCAGCGCGATGTAGGGTACCGCGCCGATGACGGCGACGAGCGTGACGATGGCGGCGACAGCCTGGCTCTTGCCGTAGCGGGCAGCAATGAAGTCCGCGATGGAGGTGATGTTCTGCGACTTCGCGAGCCGGATGATCTTGAGAATGATCGGATAGAACAATCCGACCATCACGACCGGGCCGAGATAGATGGTGAGGAAGTCCAGCCCCTGGCGGGAGGACAGGCCGACCGAGCCGAAGAAGGTCCAGGACGTACAATAGACCGCAAGCGACAGCGGATAGATAAAGGGTCGGGCGCCCTGCACCGCCCATCGCGGACGCCCGCGGTCGCCATAGCTCGCGACGGCAAACAGGAAGCCGATGTAGGCGAGCGCGGTGAGTACGATGACCCAGCCTTGCAGCATGGTGGCGGCTCTTCTATCCCGTTTGCGTTACAGCCTCGGGCCGGAAAAATTCAATCGGCCAAGGCGATTTGACAGAAAGGGGACCATAGCGCGATGACCTTGTCCATTCGCGCCGGTTCGCTGGCCAGTTGGAGTTTGCAGGGCGTCAGAATGAGCTTCGTCAGTTGGGTTCTCGGTATTCCGAACTATTTCCGGCGCAAACCGCCGATCGACACGCGCGACAAGCTGGTCGACTTTCTCGATTCTCGTGCGGCGTTTCTGATTCAAAAGAACATCTTCGATTACGCACGGGCGCGCTCAGGCCCGTACTTTTCCCACATCATCAAGGAAGCGGCCTTCAAGCACGCCGTCGAAGTTTCGCGCTGGTCCGGCTATCCGACCGGCCTGGCTGCGCTCGCCGAACTTGTCCGCGGAATTCTGTTTCACGAGTCCGAACGCAAACCCTTGAACGATGCCGTTTCGAGTGCGGCACTCGCCGCCTTCGACAAGTATCCCGTTCCGGAGGTGCTTGGTGAAGAGACCTGGAAGAAGGCCCGCGAAACGCTGGTCGAACGGCTTGCCCTGATCGATAGCCATCCGCCGAAGTTCGCGAAGGATGTGATCCTTCCTTACGCGCAAGTGCTTTACGATTCGCAGCCGATCCACGAAGAATTGCGCAAGAACGACTTCGAGATGATCAAGGCGCAGCTTCGCATCAACATGGTCACGATGCACGACGAGTTCGAAGGTCGCGTGAAGAAGGCTGCACTCCTGTCCGATCTCGGCGTGCAAGCGCGTATCCCAACAGCATAAAAGGAACGCAATGGCCGACCGCACCAGCGCAACCCCTTTACTCGCGCTCGACGCGGTTGCGTTCGACACGGAAACCACGAGCCTCGATCCGCGTCTGGCGCGCATTGTGGAGGTCGGTGCGGTCAGGCTGATTTCCGGGCGTCTCGATGAAGCGGACGTGCTGCGCAAGCTCGTAAACCCGCAGATTCCGATCCCGCCCGTTTCCACGGGCGTGCATGGGATCGACGACGAAAAGGTTCGGAACGAGCCCGGCTTCGCCGGCGTATGGCCTGCGGTCAGCGACTTCATCGGCGGCAACGTGATCATCGGCCATTCGATCGGCTACGATCTTGCGATCCTCGCGAAAGAAAGCGAGCGCGCTGGAATTACCTTCTCCAGGCCGCGAACGCTCGACGTGCGGCTGCTCGCGCAGATCGTTCATCCATCGCTAGCGGGCTATTCGCTGGACAGTCTTGCCGCGTGGCTCGGCGTAGAGGCCGCGGATCGCCATTCCGCGCTCGGCGATGCGTTGACGGCGGCGCGCATCTTCGTGGCGCTTGTCCCGAAGCTTCGGGAAGGCAACATCCGGACGCTGGCGGAGGCCGAAGCGGCCTGCACGTCGCTGACGATGGCGCTCGAGGAGCAGCACCGCGCAGGCTGGAGCGAGCCGGTACTTTCGCCGTCGCGTGCGGATTCCGAGCGTGTCCTCGCGCGGCTCGATTCCTATCCCTATCGCCATCGCGTGAAGGAACTGATGTCTTCACCGCCGCTCTTCATTTCGAACGATACTTCGGTCGAGGAAGCTTTGAAGACCATGAGCGATACCCGCGTGAGTTCGCTCTTCGTCGCGCCACCAGGAAAACCGCACGATGCCGGTCCGTTTCTCGGGCTCGATAGCGGGATCGTAACCGAGCGCGATATTCTGCGCGCGATCCGCAAGGATGCCGCCGGCGCACTCGTGAAATCCGTCGGCAGCATTGCGAGCCGCCCGCTGACCGCCGTTCCGGCGGAAGCCTTCGTGTATCGGGCAATCGGGCGCATGGACCGCTTGCGCATCCGCCATCTCGGTGTCGTCGATGATTCCGGATACGTCGCCGGCGCGCTCACCGCCCGGGATCTGCTGCGGCTGCGGGCGAGCGATGCCGTCACGCTAGGCGACGAGATCGACGAAGCGGACGACGTGCATGAGCTCGGTCAGGCATGGTCCACGCTTCCCGCTGTCGCGCGCGGATTGCTGGATGAAGGAATCGAGGCACGGGATGTTTCGGCGATCGTCTCGCGCGAGCTTGGCGCGCTGACGCGCCGCGCTGGCCAGATCGCCGAGCGGCGCATGCGCGAAGCCGGCAAGGGCGATCCGCCGGTTCCTTATGCTTTGCTGGTGCTTGGATCCGCGGGCCGCGGTGAAAGCCTGCTCGCCATGGATCAGGACAACGCGATCATCTTCGAAAAGGGCGAGCCCGATGGCCCCGAGGATCGCTGGTTTGCCGAACTCGGCACGCATGTGGCCGACATACTGCATGAAGTCGGCGTGCCGTATTGCACTGGCGGCGTGATGGCCAAGAACGCGCAATGGCGTGGCAGTGCCGCGGTCTGGCGCGATCGGGTGAGGGACTGGATCAACCGCTCGAACCCCGAAGACTTGCTGGCGGTCGATATTTTCTTCGATTTCCGCGCGGTACACGGCAACGGCGCGCTCGCTGGCTCGCTCTGGCGGGAAGCCTATCAACTCGCCAAGGGGCAGCCCGCTTTTGCGAAGCTGCTTGCCGAGGCGAGCGGCAACTTCGAGCCGCCGCTCGGTTGGTTCGGCATACGCACCGAAAACGGACGCGCCGACCTCAAGCGTGGCGGTCTTTTCGTGATCGTGTCGGTCGCACGCGTGCTTGCGATATTCCACGGCATTGCGGAACATTCGACCAAAGCTCGAATCGAGGGCGTGCGTGCGCTCGGTCTTGGTTCGGAGCGGGATCTGAATGCGATGATCGAGGCGCAACGGGTGATTTTGGGTGCGATCCTCGACCAGCAGCTGGCCGATATTGCCGCGGGCCGTCCGCCATCGAACAAGGTTGAGGTCAAACGTCTTTCGGCGGACGACCAGTCGAAACTGAAGGACGTTCTGACGTCGATCCGCTACGCGAACGAAACGCTGCGCGACCTGCTTGCCGTGCGGCCATCATAGGAGAAAAGGAATGTCGGGAATGTGGACTGAGTTCAAGAAATTTGCGCTGAAAGGCAACGTCGTCGACCTGGCGGTCGCTGTTATCATCGGTGCGGCGTTCGGCAAGATCGTCGAATCGGTCGTGAGCGATCTCTTCATGCCCGTGGTTGGCGCGATCCTCGGCGGTCTCGACTTCTCGAATTACTTCGTGCCGCTCTCAAGCGCCGTATCGGCGCCGTCGCTGGTCGAAGCGAAGAAACAGGGCGCCGTGCTCGCCTATGGTAGTTTCCTCACCATCGTCATCAATTTCGCGATCATCGCCGCGATCCTCTTTATCGTGGTGAAGGCGATCAACCGCCTGAAGGCCAAGGAAGAAGCGAAGCCGGCCGATCCTGCCCCCTCGAAGGAAGTGCAGCTGCTCACCGAGATTCGCGACGCGCTCGTGAAGAAATAGAAAACATAGCAGCTCTGACTTGCCGGAAGCGCCGGGGAGGGTTCAAATCCTCTCCGGCGTATTCGCATCGAGATTTGAAACGTGTCCGCAAACAGCAAACTATTCGACGCCCTGAGTGCTTCCGCCAAGGGCCTTCCGGAAAGTGGCATCGTCGAAGTCATGAACTACGGCCGCAGGCGCGAGGGAACCGTCGCGCTCTGGGCTGGCGAAGGCGACCTAGCGACGCCGGATTTTATTTCCGACGCTGCGGCACGCTCGCTGAAGAGCGGAGAGACGTTTTACACTTGGCAACGCGGCATCCCAGAATTGCGCGAGCAACTCGCGCTCTATCATAACCGGCTTTACGGCGTTCCCGCCGATCCCGATCGCTACTTCGTGTGCGGTTCGGGCATGCAGGCGATCCAGATCGCTTTCGCGATGACGCTCTCGGCCGGTGACGAAGTCATCATTCCGAGCCCGAGCTGGCCGAACGCGGCCGCCGCTGCACTCGTAACCAGCGCAAAACCGGTCTTCATCGAGATGAATTTCAGCGATAACGGGTTCGCTTTGGACATTTCGAAGATCGAGCGGCTGGTCAACGCACGGACGCGCGTGATCTTTCTGAACAGTCCGGCAAATCCATCCGGCTGGGTTGCGACCACGGATGATCTGAAAAACGTGCTGTCGCTCGCGCGCAAGCACGGACTCTGGATCGTTGCGGACGAAATCTATGCCCGCTTCTATTGGAAAGGGACAGGACGTTCGCCGTCATTCCGCGACGTGATGGACCCTGAAGACCGGATTATCTTCGTAAATACGTTCTCGAAGAACTGGGCGATGACCGGCTGGCGCATCGGATGGATCGAGACGCATCCGTCGCTCGGGCAGGTCGTCGAGAACCTGATTCAGTATTCGACATCCGGCGTCGCCGTGTTCATGCAGCGGGCGGGTATCGCTGCGCTCGATAAGGGCGAGGCATTCGTCAAGCACATGATCGAGCGTTCGCGAAAAGGGCGCGACATCACCGTGAGTGTGCTCGGGAAAAGCAATCGCATCCGCCTCGCTCCGCCCGACGGCGCATTTTATGCGTTCTTCTCGGTCGAAGGAGAGAAGGATTCGCGTGCGCTCGCGATGAAACTGATCGACGAAGCCGGCGTGGGTCTTGCACCCGGCACGGCGTTCGGCCCCGGTGCCGAGCCATTCTTGCGGCTTTGCTTCGCGCGCAGTCCGGAAAGCGTCGAGATCGTCGTGAACCGCATCGCGGACTGGCTGAAGCGATAAAAAATGCGGCCGGTGAAACACCGGCCGCATCCTGCCTTTGAAAATTTTAGTTTTCCTTCGGCTCTTCCGCGGGAGCTTCGTCCTGTTTCTTCTGTTTTTTCTTTTTCTTTTCTTTCTTCTCGACCGGCTCTTTCTTCTCTTTTTTCTCTTTCTTTTCTTTCTTCTTTTTTTCCTTCGGTTCGGCGTCGTCCTTCTTCGCCTTTTTCTTCTTTTTCTTCTCGGCGGGCGGCGGCGCTTCTTCCTGCTTGTCCTGGCTGTCGAGGCTTCTGTCTTGCACGAACTGTAGGCTTGAATTCTTGGGGGCGGTGGGGCTCGCAACCGGCGCGGCGATCGCAGCAAAGCCCGTAGCAATAAAGGTGGCGCCTGCGAGCAGGACGATAAATCTCTTCATAGGAACTCCGTTGGATGGCCGGTTCGAACCGGGCGCCGAACCACGCCGAAGCCCGCCGGATTAGGGTACCTTTCGCAATGGAAATGGGGCGGGACCGAGTCCGGCCGCGTAAACAAAGCGGAAAATTTTGCTGATTCTGTCGAGGCTTGCGTAGGGCGCAAGGCTGGACCGGGAAGTCCGCCGATCCATACAAAGCCATTCGCCGGGCTGTGCGGCTCGCGTTCTTTTCCGCCCAGCAAAATCCGGAAAAAAGCCGGAAGCATGCCCGTTTCAGTTGTGCTAGGAATCAAATCGAAGAATAGAAAAAGAAAATCGGGCTGGAATCGCTTTGCTTAATTCAAGTGCAGTCAAAGGAAATGAGCCGCTCTGTGCGCTTGCGCACGGAGAGCCGCATTCTTTTTGGCACCTACACGAAAGCAAAAGGAGTTCCGCGAATGAGCGCGGGCGCGAATACGCTGGAGCAAAGACCCGCTCCAGATAAGCGTAAGAATGGCATCGGGCATTCGGGTAACGCAGCCGGAATGCCGCCGACCGATATTTCCAATCCGGCTTACTTTCATAAAGTCGTCGATTGCCAGTGGGCCTGTCCCGCGCACACGCCCGTTCCCGAATACATCCGCCTGATTGCCGCGGGCCGTTACACCGAAGCCTACATGGTGAACTGGAAGTCGAATGTGCTTCCGGGAATCCTCGGCCGCACGTGCGACCGCCCCTGTGAGCCGGCTTGTCGGCGGGGTCGTGTTGAGGAAGAGCCGGTCGCGATCTGCCGCCTGAAGCGCGTCGCCGCCGACAACAAAGACGACATTGGTGCATGGCTCCCGCCCATGCCCGCAAAGAAAAACGGAAAGTGCGTGGCCCTCGTCGGCGCGGGCCCGGCGGCATTGACCGTCGTGCGCGATCTCGCGCCGCTCGGCTATGAACTCGTCGTGTTCGATGCGGACAGGAAAGGCGGCGGCATGGTCCGCTCGCAGATCCCGCGTTTTCGCCTGCCGGAAGAAGTGATCGACGAAGAGGTCGGCTACATTCTCGACCGCGGTTTCGTCGAAACGCGCTTCGGCACGCGCATCGACAGCATGAAGCAGCTGCTCGCCGAAAAATTCGACGCGGTGTTCGTCGGCTCCGGTGCGCCGCGTGGCCGCGACCTCGATATCCCCGGCCGCAAGGAGGCCGCGAAGAACATTCATATCGGCATCGACTGGCTGTCGAACGTTTCCTTCGGCCACATCGAGAAGATCGGCAAACGCGTGATCGTGCTCGGCGGCGGCAACACCGCAATGGATTGCTGCCGCACCTCGCGCCGTCTCGGCGGCGACGATGTGAAGGTGATCGTCCGGTCCGGCTTCGATGAAATGAAAGCGAGTCCTTGGGAAAAAGAAGACGCGATGCATGAAGGCATTCCGATCTTCAATTTCCTGGTGCCGAAGGAATTCACGCACAAAGACGGCAAGCTCACCGGCGTTACCTTCGAGAAGGTGGTCGCGAAGAAAGACGAGCAGGGCCGCCGCCAGCTCGTATCCTCGGGCGAGCCCGACCAGCATTTCGAATGCGACGACGTCCTGATCGCGGTCGGACAGGAAAACGCCTTCCCGTGGATCGAACGGGATAGCGGAATCGAGTTCGACAAGTGGGGGATGCCGAAGGTGAACGAGATCACCTTCCAGTCCACGAACCCGAAAGTGTTCTTCGGCGGCGATGCGGCGTTCGGCCCGAAAAACATCATCTGGGCGGTCGCGCACGGCCACGAGGCTGCGGTCTCGATCGACAAGTTCTGCAACGGCGAGGATGTCGCGATGCGCCCGCCGCCGATGACGAACCTGGTCAGCCAGAAAATGGGCATTCACGAGTGGAGCTACGACAACGACGTTTCAAACGAGCTTCGCCACAAGGTGCCGATGCGCGATCAGAAAGTCGCGCTGAAAGATATCCGCGCTGAAGTCGAACTCGGTTTCGACCGCAAGCTCGGCTACGCGGAAACGCAGCGGTGCCTGAATTGCGACGTGCAGACGGTGTTCGAGGCAAAGCTTTGCATCGAATGCGACGCGTGCATGGACATCTGCCCCGTGGACTGCATTTCCTTCACGCCGAACGCGCCGGAGCCGGAATTGCGGCAGGCGCTGAGCGCGCCGGCCGAGAACCTCGCGCAGGATCTTTATGTGTCCGTGCCGCTGAAGACGAGCCGCGTGCTGGTGAAAGACGAGGACGTTTGCCTCCATTGCGGCCTGTGCGCGGAACGCTGCCCGACCGGGGCCTGGGACATGCAAAAGTTTCTCCTTGAAATCACGCACGCGACGGAGGCGAGATGCTCTCGCGCGTAGAAAAAATAAACGACTTCGTCGTTCGGCTCGCGAACGTAAACGGTTCGGGCTCGGCGAGCGCGAACCGTATCTTCGCACGCTCCATCATCCGCATGGGAATTCCCGTCGGCTCCCGCAACATCTTCCCTTCGAACATCCAGGGTCTGCCGACCTGGTACGAAGTGCGCGTTTCCGGCGCGGGGCATCTCGGCCGCCGCGGCGGTTACGACATGATGGTCGCGATGAATCCGCAGACCTGGGACAAGGATGTCGCGGGCATCGATGCCGGCGGTTACCTCTTCTACGACTCCACGAAGCCCATGCCGTCTTCGAAATTTCGTGAAGACATCACGGTCATCGGCATGCCGCTCACCGAAATCTGCAACAAGCAGTATTCCGATCCTCGCCAGCGGCAACTCTTCAAGAACATCATGTATGTCGGCGCGCTGGATGCGCTGCTCGGCATAGAAACCGATGTAACCGAAGCGCTGATCAAGGAACTCTACAAGGGCAAGGACAAGTTGATCGCGCCGAACCTCGAGGCGCTGCATATCGGCCGCGAATATGCGGAGAAGAACCTCAAAGGCGCTGTCGGCCTCAAGGTGAAGCGCGCGGACTCGGTCGGCGACCGCATTCTCATCGAAGGCAACGCGGCGGCTGCGCTCGGCTGTGTCTATGGCGGTGCCACGGTGGCGGCCTGGTATCCGATCACGCCCTCGACTTCGGTCGCGGAGGCTTTCGGAAGCTATTGCAAGAAGTTCCGCACGGGCGAGGACGGTAACAACTATGCCATCGTGCAGGCCGAGGACGAACTCGCGGCGATCGGTGTCGTCATCGGCGCGGGCTGGAACGGCGCGCGTGCCTTCACGGCGACATCAGGCCCCGGCATCTCGCTGATGCAGGAGTTCATCGGTCTCGCGTACTTCGCGGAAATTCCCGCGGTGCTGATCGACGTGCAGCGCGGCGGCCCTTCGACCGGCATGCCCACGCGCACGCAGCAGTCCGACCTGCTTTCCGCGGCGTTTGCTTCGCACGGCGATACGCGTCACGTGTTGTTGTTCCCTGCCGACCCGAAGGAAGCGTTCGAGATGGCGGCACAGGCGCTCGATCTAGCGGACCGCCTGCAGACACCGATCTTCGTCATGACCGATCTCGATATCGGCATGAACGAGTGGCTGGTCGATCCGCTCGCATGGGACGACAGCAAGAAAATGGATCGCGGCAAGGTGATGACCTTTGCCGATCTCGAAGCGGGCAAGGATTTCGGCCGCTATCTCGATGTGGATGGCGACGGCATTCCGTTCCGCACGTATCCCGGTACGCATCCGACCAAAGGCGCCTACTTCACGCGCGGCACGTCGCGCGATCGTTATGCGCGCTACACCGAAGAAGGGCCGGCCTACGTCGACAACATGGAGCGGTTGCTCAAGAAGTTCGAGACCGCGAAGTCGCTGGTGCCTGCACCGGTCAGGCAGGATGCGCCAAAAGCAACCCGATACGGCGTAATCTATTTCGGCTCGACGACCGCCGCGATGGACGAGGCGATCCTCACCCTGAACGACAAGAATATTCTCCTCGATCGGCTGCGCATCCGCGCCTATCCCTTCAACGATGCGGTCATTGATTTCATCAGGAGCCACGATCGCGTCTATGTAGTCGAACAGAATCGCGATGCGCAGTTGAAGACGCTCTTGCTCGATACCGGCAAGGTGGACCCGCAGAAACTCGTCTCCGTTCTGCACTACGATGGCAATCCGGTGACTGCGCGCTTCATTGTGAACGATATCTCCCTGAAATCCGGCCTCGAAACCTCGCTGAAGGAGTCCGTCTAGTGACCTACATCACCAAGCCGAAACTCCATCACCCGAAACTCCCGACCAATGCGCTCGGCTTTACGCATCGGGACTATGAAGGTTCGGTTTCCACGCTCTGCGCGGGCTGCGGGCACGATTCGATCTCGGCGGCGATCATCCAGGCCTGCTTCGAGATCGACCTGCCGCCGCACAGGCTCGCAAAACTTTCCGGAATCGGTTGTTCGTCGAAAACGCCGACCTATTTCCTCGGCCAGAGTCACGGCTTCAATTCGGTGCACGGCCGCATGCCTTCGGTGCTGACCGGCGCCAATCTTGCGAACCGCGATCTGGTTTACATGGGCATCTCCGGCGACGGGGATTCGGCTTCCATCGGTCTCGGCCAGTTCGCGCATTGCATCCGCCGCGGCGTGAACATGGTCTACATCGTCGAGAACAACGGCGTGTACGGCCTCACCAAAGGCCAGTTCTCGGCGACCGCCGACAAGGGTTCGAAGTCGAAGAAGGGCGTCGCCAATCCGGACAGCCCGATGGACCTTGTGTCGCTCGCGCTGATCGCGGGCGCGTCGTTCGTCGGCCGCTCGTTCTCCGGCGACAAGAAGCAGCTTGTCGAACTCATCAAGGCCGCGATCGGGCATCAGGGCGCGGCGTTCCTGGACGTGATTTCGCCCTGCATCGCCTTCAACAATCACGCGGGCTCGACCAAGAGCTTTGATTACGTGCGCGAGCACAACGAAGCGGCGAACGCGCTTGAGTTTCTCGAGGGCCGTCAGGAAATCACCGTCGATCACGATCCGGGCACCACGATCAGCGTCACCCAGCACGACGGCTCGGTACTGCGGCTCCGGAAGCTCGCTGAAGACCATGATCCGACCGACCGCGCATCGGTGATGAACTTCATCCAGCGCCACAATGCGCGCGGCGAGATCGTCACCGGGCTCCTGTATGTGGAACCGGATTCGGAAGACCTGCATCACAGGCTTGGCGTGACCAAGCGCCCGCTGAATACGCTCAGCGATGCGGATCTCTGTCCCGGCAGCGCCGCGCTGGAAAAGGTCAACGCGGGACTGCGGTAACTGAGACTGCTTATGCAGTACGCGAAGTGGTACTGCTCGCTTCCTGTTGCTATCCCACCAGTATGCCTCTCGCCATTTCCTTTCGTCGCCTCCCGCTATTCGTCAACGCAGCTCTGACTCTCGCTGCGGGAGGCATCGGCGGCGCGGCATTTGCGTTCTTCGATCTTCCTGCGGCGTGGCTCGCGGGTTCGCTGGTCGCCGTGTCCGCGCTCGCACTCTCAGGCCTGCCGGTTTACGTGCCGGATTTGCTGCGCAAGATCATTTTCGTCGTCCTCGGGATTTCGCTCGGCGCTGCCGTCACGCCGGAAACGGTCGCGGGCATCCGCACCTGGCCGATTACGCTTGCGCTTCTGATGCTCTCGCTGCCCGTCACGATGGGCGCGGTCATGCTCTATCTGCACTACGTCTCGAAATGGAATTACCGCGAGACGTTATACGCAAGCGCGCCGGGAGCGTTGTCGGCCGTGCTGGCCATGGCGTCCGAAGCAAAGGTCGACGTGCGCATGGTCGCCTTCGTGCAAACCGTGCGCGTTTTTCTTTTGATCGCAGCTCTTCCGGGCATGCTTCTCGCGGCCGGTCTATCGGCGGCTTCGGGCGGCGTTCCTTCCTTTCCGAACGTACATGCCGCAACGCTCGAAGGCACGCTCATCATGGCGGGCAGCGGCATTGCATCCGCGCTGCTGGCGGAGCGTCTCCGCATCCCCGGCGGACTTCTGATCGGCCCGATGCTGGTGAATGGAATCCTGCACGGTGCCGGTTATGTGCAAGGCGGAATCCCGCCGCTGCTGCTGCTCGTTTCTTTTGTCGTGCTCGGTGCATTCACGGGCACGCGCTTCGTGGGGACGACGGCCGCGATGATCCGGCGGCTGCTGGTCGATTCCATCGGCGCGTTTGTCGTGGCGCTTGTTGTCTGTGTCGCGTTCGCGTTGCTCGCGGCGTGGCTTGCCGGAGAGAATGTGGCAAAGACGATCGTCGCCTTCGCGCCCGGCGGGCTCGAGGCCATGACGATTCTGGCCTTCATGATCGGGCTCGATCCGGCCTTCGTTGGCGCGCATCATCTCGCCCGCTTCGTGCTGATTGCACTCGTGCTGCCGTTCGCGGCAAAAGCCTTGCTCGGCAAAGACGCGCATGTAGATGCGCTATCCGTGAAACCAAGTGCAAAGCGGGCGAAGCCGGCACCGCAGAAGCGGAAGCCGGCCAAAAAGCGTAAGAAGAAGCAACGATAGAGAGGAGAGCGATATGGCGGACGATCGCACGGCGATAACGGCGGCGGTACAGACGTATCTCGACGGTCTATTTGAAGGCGATGCCGACAAGCTTGCGTCGGTCTTCCATCCGACGAGTGCTCTCACTTCAGAGCAAAATGGCGTGCTGACGCCGCTGCCTCGCGATGAATGGCTTGCAATCGTAAGAGGCCGCGCTTCCGCGAAATCGCAGGGCCTTGAGCGCCGTGATGAGATTCTCCAGATCGATCAGTCGTCGCCGACGACCGCTTTCGTCAAACTCAAATGCCAGCTCCCGCCGCGCTATTTCACCGACTACCTTTGCTTTCTGAAGATCGACGGCAAATGGCAGGTGGCGCAGAAAATTTTTGCGACAGAAGTTCGGAAATAATGGGAAATGGTGCTGCCGCACAGGATTGAACTGTGGACCTCCTCATTACCAATGAGGTGCTCTACCACTGAGCTACGGCAGCAAACCGGATAATCGCGGGGCAAGACGCGCCCGCGCGGGCAGGGTTTGCCATAGGGGGTCAGCCCCCGCAAGCAAAGCTTGAAACCCTCGGTCCAGCGGGATACCCGGATTTTATGAACAAAAAGGCCAATCCCGCGGATGTCGCAAAAGAGGCCCGGCTGGCCGCGGCACTTCGGGAAAACCTCAAGCGCCGCAAGGCGCAGACCCGCGCCCGGGCCGAAAAGCCTGCGGAGCCCGATAAGCCCGCGCCGGAGGCGGAACCAGGCTCCCGCCGCAGTTAACCGCCCTGCGGCCGCCGCCATTGTTTCGCCGGACCCCCTCGGCTAGGACTTACGAAATCACGAGAAATCGGCGCTGCCGAAGGAGAAAGAGTTGGACCGCATCCGGATCCAAGGCGGCCGCGCCCTGAACGGCACGATCCCCATTTCGGGGGCGAAGAACGCCGCGCTGCCCTTGATGATCGCGAGCCTGCTCAGCGAGGAGAAGCTGATCCTCGACAACGTGCCGCGCCTCGCGGACGTGGGCCTGCTGCAATACATCCTCGGCAACCATGGTGTGGACATCATGGTTTCCGGCAAGCGCGCCGGCGAGGATGAACATGCGGGCCAGACCTTCGAGCTCTCCGCCAGGAACATCGTCGACACCACCGCGCCGTATCATCTCGTTTCCAAGATGCGGGCAAGCTTTTGGGTGATCGGCCCGCTGCTCGCGCGCATGGGTGAGGCGAAAGTGTCGCTGCCCGGCGGCTGCGCCATCGGCACGCGCCCGGTGGACTTCCATCTCGATGCACTCCGCGCGCTCGGCGCAGAGATCGAAATCGAAGAAGGCTATGCGATCGCGAAAGCGAAGCAGGGCCTGCGCGGCGCAAAGATTTCCTTCCCCAAGGTCTCCGTCGGCGCCACGCACACGGCGCTGCTCACCGCGGCCCTTGCGAAGGGCGAGACCGTCATCGAAAACGCGGCGCGCGAGCCCGAAGTCAAAGACGTCGCCGATTGCCTGATTGCAATGGGCGCCAAGATCGAAGGCGCGGGCACGAGCACGATCCACATTCAGGGCCGCGATCAGCTCAAGGGTGCACGCCACTCGGTCCTGCCGGATCGCATCGAAACCGGTACTTACGCGATGGCGGTGGCCATGACCGGCGGCGACGTGATGCTCGCGGGCGCACGCGAGGAACTGCTTTCTGCCGCTCTCGACGTGTTGCGCCAGACCGGGGCCAAAATCACGGTCACCAACGAAGGCCTGCGCGTGTCGCGCAACGGCGCCGGCATTCAGCCGGTGGATGTGACCACCGAGCCGTTCCCCGGATTTCCGACCGACCTGCAGGCGCAGTTCATGGCGCTGATGTCGCGTGCCAAAGGCGTTTCGCATATCCGCGAAACCATCTTCGAGAACCGCTTCATGCACGTGCAGGAACTGGCGCGGCTGGGGGCGAAGATCGCGCTCGACGGCGATGTCGCGACCGTGACGGGCGTCGAACGGCTCAAGGGTGCGCCGGTCATGGCGACCGACCTCCGCGCTTCGGTGTCGCTGGTGATCGGGGGCCTCGCTGCCGAGGGCGAAACGACCGTCCACCGCGTCTATCATCTGGATCGCGGCTTCGAGCGGCTCGAGCAGAAGCTCGCCCGCTGCGGCGCCGAGATCGAGCGCGTATCCGGTTAATCAGGGTATAGTCGTGTTCTTGCGGAAGCGTGTTCCCGCCGCTATCTCGCGGGAATGACGAGGCGAAACGCGATGCCGGCCGATAACGAACTGCTGAAACTGGTGGCGATGGAGAGCGAGGATCTCGCGATCGTCTCCGCGCACCTGCAGGACGCCGTCGCCAAGGTCAGCGAGATGACTTATCTCCCGGCCGAGAAGCGTTTCGCGATGGTGGTGAACCGCTTCGACTGGATTGCCGCGAGCGAGAAGGAAAAGGCGGTGCGCCGCCGCGCGGGGTTGCACTTCGAGCGTGTGCTTGGTGCGCGCACGCGCAACCTCGACCTCAACGACACGGCAGCGGTCGTCAATCTTCTCGCGGTGGAATTCGCCGAAAGCGATGCGCCTTCCGGTACGATCACGCTTTATTTTTCCGGCGATGCCGCAGTCCAGCTCGATGTCGAATGCATCGAAATGGCGATGCGCGATCTCGGGCCGGAATGGGCCGCGAAGAAGCGCCCGCAACACGACTGACGGAAGGCGCGAAGCATGCCGATCACCCTGGATACCAGCGCAGCCGATTTCGCCGCGCGTTTCGAAACCTTCCTCGGTTCGAAGCGGGAGGCATCGGAGGATGTCGATGCGGCGGCGCGCGACATTCTGCGCGGCGTCGAGACGCGCGGTGACGCTGCGCTGATCGAATATTCGAAGAAGTTCGACCGGGTTGATCTGAAGCCAGAAACGCTGCGGATTTCCGCGCCGGAAATCGAAGCCGCTTTCGCATCCGCGGACAAGAAGACGCTGGAAGCGCTTCAATTCGCGAAAGACCGCATCGAAGCGCATCACAGGAAGCAGGTTCCGCAAGACCAGCGCTACGTCGATCCGCTTGGTGTCGAACTAGGCTATCGCTGGAGTGCGCTTGAATCCGTCGGCATCTACGTTCCCGGTGGCAAGGCAGCCTATCCGTCCTCCGTGCTCATGAACGCAGTGCCTGCGATGGTCGCGGGCGTACCGCGCGTTGCGATGTGCGTGCCCGCGCCCGATGGCGCGATCAATCCGCTCGTGCTCGTTGCGGCAAAGCTTGCGGGCGTTACCGAGATTTATCGTGTTGGTGGTGCGCAGGCGATTGCCGCACTCGCGTATGGCACGAAGACGATTGCGCCGGTCGCGAAGATCGTCGGCCCCGGCAATGCTTATGTTGCCGCGGCGAAGCGGCTTGTCTTCGGCCGTGTCGGCATCGACATGGTCGCCGGACCTTCCGAAGTTCTCGTGATCGCAGACGGCAATGCGAACCCGGACTGGATTGCCGCAGATTTGCTCGCGCAAGCCGAACACGATGAGGCCGCGCAGTCGATCCTGATGACGGACAGCCGCACACTTGCGGCCGAAGTCGTGAAGGCCGTCGAATCGCAACTGAAAACACTGCCGCGGGAAAAGATCGCGTCCGAATCCTGGAAGAACTTCGGCGCGGTCATCCTCTTGAAGGATTTTTCCGAAGCGCCCGCGCTTGCGGACCGCATCGCCGCCGAGCATCTCGAAATCCTCACGGCGGACGCGGAAAGCCTGATGAAGAAAATCCGCAACGCCGGCGCTTTCTTTCTGGGGCAGTATACGCCCGAAGCGATCGGCGATTATGTCGGCGGTTCGAACCACGTGCTGCCGACCGCGCGGGCCGCGCGCTACGCCTCGGGCCTTGGCGTGCTCGACTTCATGAAACGTTCTTCGATCCTGAAATGCGAGGCGGATCAGTTGCGCGCGCTGGGAGGCGCCGCCATGGCGCTCGGCGAGGCCGAAGGCCTGCAGGCGCACGCGCGCTCGATTTCCATCCGCATGAACCGGGATTGATCGGGGACAAGACCGCATGACCGGAAATGCCGATTCCAGAAAGCGGCTCGTCTCGGTCAAACTCGACGAGCAGTCCATCGGCCGCTCGAATCCCGATGTCGAGCACGAACGCGCGATCGCGATTTACGACCTGATCGAGAGCAACCATTTCGAGCCGGCGGGCGACGACAGCGGGCCCTATGCGCTCAAGATCTCGCTTTCCGAGCAGCGGCTCGTGCTTGCCATCGCACGGGAAGACGGCGGGGAAGTGATCACCCATCTCCTGTCGTTGACGCCGCTGCGTAAGGTCGTGCGCGATTACTTCATGATCTGCGATTCGTATTATTCCGCGATCAAGACCGAGACGCCGCAGAAGATCGAGGCAATCGACATGGGCCGCCGCGGCCTGCACGACGAAGGCTCGCGGATACTGATGGAGCGCCTGACCGACAAGATCGTCGTCGATTTCGACACCGCGCGGCGGCTCTTTACGTTGATCTGCGCGCTGCACTGGAAAGGCTGACGCGCCGATGGAAGGCAAGCCCGGCCAGAAGCGCCCGCAAGCGGTGCTTTTTTTGTGCGGGCAGAACTCCATCCGCTCGCCCATGGCTGCGGCAATCACCCGCCATTACTTCGGCAAATCGATCTATGTGGCTTCCGCCGGCGTCCGCAAAGGTGAGTCCGATCCCTTTGTCACCGCCGTCATGGAAGAGATCGGCATCGATCTTTCGAAACATAAGCCGATGACCGTCGAGGAGCGCGAAGACGACGAAGGGCTGAATTTCGATCTTGCGATCAGCTTGTCGCCGCAGGCGCATCACCGCGCACTGGAACTCACGCGCAAGCTGCCCATCGACGTCGAATACTGGCCGACGCCGGATCCGACCATTGCCGAGGGCAGCCGGGAGCAAAAGCTGGAGGCCTACCGCGGCGTACGCGACGAACTGGTTCGCAAGATCAAGCAGCGCTTCGTTCCCAAGTCCTAAGCGGGGAGGGCGCGGCCGGAGTCGCGCCCCGCCGGGTTTCCCGATTGCCCTTCGCCCGGCTATGCTTCCCGCAAGCAAGAAGAACGCTGTCTGCATGATCCGCCGCCCCAAACTTGTACTCGCTTCCGGCTCGCCGCGCCGTCTGGCGCTGCTGGCACAAATCGGCCTTTCCCCCGACGTGCAGTTGCCGGCGGAAGTGGACGAGACGCCGAAGCGTAGTGAATTGCCGCGCACCCTTGCTGCGCGTCTGGCACGCGAGAAGGCGGAGAAGGTAACGGAGCGCGTGCGCGAGGACGCGGCACTGCGCGAAGCTTACATCCTCGGCGCAGACACGGTGGTCGCGGTAGGCCGGCGAATTCTGCCGAAACCGGAACTTGTGGAAGAAGCCGCAGGTTGCCTGCGCCTCCTCTCGGGCAGAACGCATCGCGTTTACACGGGCATTTGCCTTGTGACGCCGGCGAACGGCGTGAAGACGCGACTCGTCGAATCGCGGGTGCACTTCAAGCGGCTGTCTTCGCTGGATATCGAATCGTACCTTGCGTCGGGTGAGTGGCGCGGCAAAGCCGGCGGGTATGCGATCCAGGGCCTTGCCGGAAGTTTCGTGATCAAGCTCGTGGGTTCCTATCCGAACGTGGTCGGTATGCCGCTTTACGAAACGGCGGCATTGCTTGCCGGCAACGGTTTCCCCGTCCACCACGCTTGGGTGAGGCACACTGAATGAATCTCGCGCACTGGCTGGCAAGGGCAGGACAGGCAATCCCGGATGCGCCGGCGATCGGCTTCGGCGCGAAGACCGTTTACGATTACCGCGCACTGTCGCTGCGCGCCGCAAAGCTTGCGGGCGGTCTGCTCGCGCTCGGGCTGTCGCGCGGCGACCGCGTCGCCATCATTTCGAAGAACCAGCCCGACTACGTCGCGATCATGTTCGGGATCATGCACGCGGGACTTTCCGGCGTGCCGGCGAATGCCAAGCTGCATGGCGCGGAGCTCGGCTATATTCTCGAACATTCCGGTGCGCGAGCCTGTTTCGTTTCCGAAGACATGGAAGCGGAGGTGTCCGCACACGCGCCGAAGTCGCTGGAGCGGCTGATCCGCATAAAGGGAGCGGAGTACGAGAGGCTGCTTGGCGCGGATCCCGTTCCCGTGGCGGAAGTCGCAGGCGGTCATCTCGCGTGGCTGTTTTATACTTCAGGCACGACTGGTCGCCCGAAAGGCGCGATGCTCACGCACCGCAATCTCAACTGGGCCTCGCATGCCTATTTGAGCGAGGTCGACGAAACCAATACCGGCGATCCGATCTTGCACGCGGCACCCATGAGCCACGGCTCAGGCATGTACATCATGCCGCACATCGCAAAAGGCGGCGTGAACGTGATCCCGGAGTCGGGTGCGTTCGATCCCGACGAGATTTTCGCGCTGATCGGAAAATGGCCGCGGCTGTCGATGTTCGCGGCGCCCACCATGATCAAGCGCCTCGTCGACGCCAAGGCGGACTGCAATCCCGCCAACATCCGCACCTTCGTCTGGGGCGGCGCGCCGATGTATGTCGAGGACATTCGTCGCGCGCTCGACCGTTTCGGACCAAAGCTCGCGCAAATTTACGGGCAGGGCGAAAGCCCGATGACCATCACGAAGCTTTCGAAGCGCGAAGTCGCGGACAGTTCGCATCCCCGATGGCTCGAACGCATCGGCTCGGCGGGCACGCCCTATTCGTGTCTCGATGTGCGCGTCGGCGATGCGGATGACAACGCTTTGCCTCCGGGCGAGATCGGAGAAATCCTCTGCCGGGGCGATATCGTGATGGCTGGCTACTGGAAAAACGAGGAAGCCACCGCCAGAACGCTCGCCAACGGCTGGCTGCACACCGGCGATGTCGGTGCCTTCGATGAGGACGGTTACCTCACGTTGAAGGATCGTTCGAAGGACATGATCATTTCCGGCGGCAGCAACATCTACCCGCGCGAGGTCGAGGAGATCCTGCTCAGGCATGACAAGGTGCGGGAAGTTTCCGTCATCGGGCGGCCCGATGCGGAGTGGGGCGAGGTCGTGGTTGCCTATGTCGTCGGTGAGGCGAACGACACGGAACTCGACGCATTGTGCCTTGCGAACATTGCTCGCTTCAAGCGCCCGAAGCACTATGTTTTCGTGGAAGCGCTGCCGAAGAACAACTACGGAAAAATTCTGAAGACCGAATTGCGCGAGCGCGACGCCGCCGCAAAGGAACGGGGAAAGTAGAATGGCTGACCGTCTGAAAGACAAAGTCGCGCTCGTCGTCGGGGCGGGCTCTTCCGGACCTGGCTGGGGGAATGGCAAGGCGACCGCCGTCGCTTTTGCGCGCGAGGGCGCGAAGGTCGCCTGTGCCGACTATCGTCTCGAAGCCGCGCAGGAAACGGCCGCGATCATCCAGAAGGAAGGTGGCGATGCGGTCGCGATCAAGGCCGATGTCGCGAAAAGCGAAGACATCCGGAAAATGGTGAACGCCGCGGCGGAGTTTTTCGGCCGGATCGACATTCTCGATTACAACGTCGGCCTCGCCGAGGTGGGCGGCGTCGTCGAAATCGCGGAGGCTGAGTGGGACCGCATCTTCGATGTGAACCTGAAAGGCGCAATGCTTTCGATGAAATACGTGATCCCGCTCATGGAAAAGCAGGGCGGCGGATCGATCGTCAACATTTCGTCGATCGCAGGCATCCGCTACACCGGTGTCGATTATCCGACCTATTACGCGACCAAAGCCGCGCTCAACCACCTGACGCGCGCGACCGCGGCACAGTATGCAAAGAAGAACATTCGCGTGAACGCAATCCTTCCGGGGTTGATGAAGACGCCCATGGTCGAGCATTCGCCCGCGCTGAAAGCGGCATACGGCAAGGGTGACGTTGAAAAAATGTGGGCCGCGCGCGCAGCTCAGGTACCGATGGGAAAAATGGGCGACGCCTGGGACGTCGCCAATGCCGCGGTATTCCTCGCGAGCGACGAAAGCCGCTACATCACCGGGATCGAACTCGTGGTCGATGGCGGAGTGACGCTGAAATATGCCTGAGAACGGAAACGGTCACGCGCGGAAACTCGGAACGACGGGGCTGTGCCCGATGTGCGGGCGCATCGTCTCGGAGAAGTTCCGGCCGTTCTGTTCGAAACGCTGCGCCGATGTCGATCTGCACCGCTGGCTGTCCGGCAGCTATGTGATCGCGGGCAGCGAGGATTCGGAGGAGGACGGCGCGGAGAGCGGAGAGCCTTCGGTCCCTAAGCCCCGGAAAGACGAGGAGAATTAGGGTTTTTGGCCCCTTCATTCCCGATCTGGACAAGGCACGAGGCGAGACTCTATAACCGCGCGGCTTTCGACGGGGTTTCGGCCCTGATCGCGAGATGCCTAGGTAGCTCAGTTGGTAGAGCATGCGACTGAAAATCGCAGTGTCGGTGGTTCGATTCCGCCCCTAGGCACCATTTTTCTTCCGCCAAAAATTTGAGCGCTGCGATTTCGGATGGCTTTCGCTGCCGAAATTTCGTGTCTGCATGCTGCTTGACGGCACACTTAAATACCCGTGTTCTACTTCCGTCTGATCCGTTCTATCGGATCGGGGAAAGTTACAAGAAGAAACAAACTTTCGAGCGGTTCGCGAAACGCTGCCTTGCGCAGATTCCGCATATCTCTCGGACAAGGCCGGTTTCAGACGGACAATCTGCGGCAAGCCTGCAGAAAATCGACTGGAGCCGCGCCAGGGCGAAACGCAAGTAAGTACAGGGGTGGGTTAGCAGCGTATGAGTGGCAACTACGTTCTCGAGACGGAAAATCTCACAAAAGAATTCGCCGGTTTCGTCGCTGTCAGCGATGTGAATCTGAAAATCGAGCGGGGCACGATCCATGCGTTGATCGGGCCGAACGGTGCAGGGAAAACCACCTGCTTCAACCTGCTCACGAAGTTTCTGACGCCGACGCGCGGCACCATCAAATACAATGGGCAGGATATTACCGATCTGCGTCCTGCGGATATTGCGCGTCTCGGCGTCGTGCGGTCATTTCAGATCTCCGCCGTATTTCCGCATCTGACGGTTCTGGAAAACGTCCGCATCGCGCTTCAGCGCAAGCGCGGCGGTTCCTTCGATTTCTGGCGGCCGGCATCGGTGCTGCGCGTTTACAACGAACGGGCACGCTCGCTGATAAACGACGTCGGTCTCTCGGCCTTCGAAAACACGCCGGCTGTCGAACTGCCCTACGGCCGCAAGCGCGCTCTGGAAATTGCAACCACGCTTGCGCTCGACCCCGAAATGCTTCTGCTCGACGAGCCGACCGCAGGCATGGGTCATGAGGATGTCGATCGTATCGCGGAGCTGATCAAAACCGTATCCGCAAACCGCACGGTGCTGATGGTCGAGCACAATCTGAGCGTGGTCTCCAATCTGTCGAACAAGATCACGGTGCTCACCCGCGGCCGCATCCTGACCGAAGGCGATTACAAGACCGTTTCCGAAAATCCGCAGGTTCGCGAAGCCTATATGGGGACTGGCCATGCTTGATCGTGTTTCTGGACCGCTCCTCGACATCAAGGATCTGCACGCCTGGTATGGCGAGTCGCATATCCTGCACGGCACCACGCTGCACGTGAACGCCGGCGAAGTCGTCACGCTGCTTGGACGCAACGGCGCCGGCAAAACAACGACCATGAAATCCATCATGGGCATTGTCGGAAAACGCACGGGCTCGGTGAAATTCGAAGGCCGCGAACTGATCGGCGCATCATCGGACACGATCGCGCGTGCGGGTATCGCCTTCTGTCCGGAAGAGCGCGGCATCTTCGCATCACTCGATGTGGAAGAAAATCTGATGCTGCCGCCGCAAGTGCGTCCTGGTGGGCTTTCACGCGATCAAATCTTCGAGCTGTTTCCGAATTTGCGCGAACGCCTGAAGAGCCAGGGCACCAAACTCTCCGGCGGCGAACAGCAGATGCTCGCGATCGGACGTATCCTGCGTACCGGCGCGCGTCTTCTTTTGCTCGACGAACCGACCGAAGGACTCGCGCCCGTGATCATTCAGCAGATCGGAAATACGATCCGCAAATTGAAAGATCAGGGCTTCACGATTCTGCTGGTCGAACAGAATTTCCGCTTCGCATCCACCGTCGCGGATCGCTACTACGTCATGGAACACGGAAAGATCGTGGAGCAGTTCGCCAATTCCGAACTGAGCAACAAACTCGAGACTCTGCACGAGTATCTGGGTGTTTGAGGAAGCGCCGCGAATGGCGTCTGATAAACGGGAGGTTAGAGAATGAAACTGCTGCGAACCGCAATTCTTTCGGCGGCGATGGTATCCGCCTCGGCTGCTTACGGGCAGGTTTCCGACAACGTGATCAAGATCGGCGTGCTGAACGACATGTCCGGCACGTATGCCGACCTTGCCGGCCCGGGCTCGGTGCTCGCCGCGCGTATGGCGATCGAAGACCTCGGCGATCTCGTCAAAGGCTACAAGATCGAAGTCGTCGGTGCCGACCACCAGAACAAGCCGGACATCGGCTCCAACATCGTCCGTCAGTGGATCGACGTCGATAAGGTCGACGTGATCGTTGACGTGCCGACTTCGTCGGTTGCGCTCGCGGTCAACGAGATCGTGCGCGAAAAGAACAAGGTGTTTCTGATCTCGGGTGCTGCGGCCTCGAACCTCACCGGCGACAAGTGCTCGCCGAATTCCGTGCACTGGACCTATGACACCTGGGCGCTTGCGAACGGCACCGGCAATGCGATCGTGAAGACCGGCGGCGACAGCTGGTTCTTCCTTACTGCAGACTACGCGTTCGGACATGCGCTCGAGCGCGACACCTCTGCGGTCGTCACCAAGAACGGCGGCAAGGTCGTCGGCTCCGTGCGTCACCCGTTCCCGGGCCAGGATTTCTCCTCGTTCCTGCTGCAGGCACAGGCGTCGAAAGCGAAGATCATCGGTCTTGCCAACGCGGGCGCCGACACCACCAACGCGATCAAGCAGGCTGCCGAATTCGGCATCACGCAGAAGGGCCAGAATCTCGCGGGTCTTCTCGTGTTCCTGACCGACGTGCATGCGCTCGGTCTCAAGACTGCGCAGGGCCTGATCTTCACCGAGGCGTGGTACTGGGACATGAACGACGCGAACCGCGCGTTCGCCAAGCGCTTCGCCGCCGCAAACCGCGGCATTCACCCGAGCATGGTCCATGCCGGCGTCTATTCGGCCGTTACCCACTACCTGAAGTCGGTGGTTGCGCTGAAGAGCGACTCTGACGGCAAGGCTGTCGTCGAGCACATGAAGAAGAACAAGACCAAGGATGCGCTCTTCGGCGAAGGCGAAATCCGCGTCGATGGCCGCCACATCCACCCGATGTATCTCTTCGAGGTCAAGAAGCCCGAAGAGTCGAAGGGTCCGTGGGACTACTACAAGCTTCGCGCGACCATTCCGGCGAACGAAGCGTTCCGTCCGCTCAGCGAAGGCAAGTGCCCGCTCGTCAGCGGCTAACATACGTTGCGAAAGAGGAGCGGGCGTAAAAGCCCGCTCCTTTCCGACTCCGGGGGACCGATGGACATCAATCTGCCGGCGCTGTTTGGCCAGCTATTGATCGGGCTGATCAACGGCTCGTTCTATGCGCTTCTCAGTCTCGGGCTCGCCGTGATCTTCGGCATGCTCAACATCATCAACTTCGCGCATGGCGCCCAATACATGATGGGTGCATTTGCAGCGTATTTTATCCTGCAGTTTGCGGGATTGAATTACTGGTGGGCGCTTGCTCTCGCGCCGGTGATCGTCGGCGGCATCGGTATTCTGATCGAGAGGGCATTCCTGCAATGGCTCTATAAACTCGATCACCTGTACGGGCTGCTTCTCACTTTCGGTCTTGCGCTCGTCATCCAGGGACTATTTCGCCACCAATACGGCTCATCCGGCCTGCCCTATCAAATTCCGCCGCAGCTCACCGGCGTGCGCGATCTCGGCTTCACATTCCTCCCGAACTACCGCGCCTGGGTGATCGTTTTCTCGCTCGTGATCTGCCTCGGCACCTGGTTCATGATCGAGAAGACGCGGCTCGGCGCGTATCTGCGTGCCGCGACCGAAAACCCGACGCTTGTGCGGGCTTTCGGCATCAACGTGCCGCGCATGATCACGCTGACCTATGGTTTCGGTGTCGCGCTTGCAGCACTCGCCGGCGTGATGGCCGCGCCCATCTACGCGGTGAACCCGACCATGGGTGCCGATCTGATCATCGTCGTCTTTGCCGTGGTCGTGATCGGCGGCATGGGCTCGATCATGGGCGCGATCGTGACCGGTTTCGGCCTTGGTATCATCGAAGGCCTGACCAAGTACTTTTTTCCCGAGGCGTCGAACACGGTGATCTTCGTCATCATGGTGATCGTGCTGGTGACGCGGCCCGCGGGCTTGTTCGGAAGGGCGGCGTAACATGGCACAGGCCACCGAACCCATGACCGCGCCGTCACAAAAGCGAACTGATCGCCTTCATTCTCATGGTGGCGGTACTCGCGGTATTGCCTGCGTTTGTCTATCCGCCGTTTCTGATGAAAGCGCTTTGCTTCGCGCTGTTCGCCTGCGCGTTCAACCTTCTGATCGGTTATGTCGGCCTGCTTTCCTTCGGCCACGCGCTCTACTTCGGCTGGGCCAGCTACTTCGCGGCGCATCTCGCGAAAGTCGGCAAGATTTCGATTCCGTACTGGGCCGGCTCCTGGCAGTGGCTCACCGTCTGGAACGCGCCGATGTCGCCGGAGTTCGCGATTGTTTTCGCGGTTGCTGGCGCTGCGGTGCTCGGCTTTGTCGCGGGCTCGATCGCAATCCGCCGCCAGGGCATCTATTTCGCGATGATCACGCTCGCGCTTGCGCAGATGATGTATTTCTTCGCGGTCCAGGCCCCCTTCACCGGCGGCGAAGACGGCATCCAGCCGGTGCCGCGCGGCTACCTCTTCGGGATATTCAATCTTGCAAACCAGTCCACGATGTACGTCTTCGTGATGGTTGTCTTTCTGCTCGGCTTCCTTCTGATTTACCGCGTCATCCATTCGCCGTTCGGCGAAGTCCTGAAGGCGATCCGCGAGAACGAGCAACGCGCGATTTCGCTTGGCTACAAGACCGACCGCTACAAACTTGTCGCATTCACGCTCTCGGCGGCGATCGCGGGGCTGGCCGGCGGGCTCAAACCCTTCGTCGTGCAGAATGCGTCGCTGACCGACGTGCATTGGTCGATGTCCGGCGAAGTCGTGTTGATGACGCTGCTCGGCGGCCTGGGCACTATTTTCGGACCCGTCGTCGGCGCGTTCACGATTATCGCGATGCAGAATTATCTCGCGAGCTTCGGCCAGTGGGTCACGATCATTCAGGGCGGAATTTTCGTGCTCTGCGTGCTCCTGTTCCGCCGCGGCATCATCGGCGAAATCGCAAACCTGCTACGCATTCGTCTCTGAACCCGCTGGAACAAAGCGGGCAACCGCTGGAACGCTTGCCCGCTTTTTTGCCCGTTCCTTGACGGTGGTTGGCATGCACCCTAGTTTCGCGCGCTGCATTTCAAGCGCGAAACGGTGTGTTGATGGCTCAGTTTCTGAAACTTTCCGAGGCGATCGAAGCGAACGTGAAGGATGGCGACACGGTCGCGATGGAAGGCTTCACGCACCTCATTCCTTTCGCGGCCGGGCACGAAATCATCCGTCAGAAGCGCAAGCGCCTGTCGCTGATCCGCATGACGCCCGATCTCATCTACGATCAGCTGATCGGCATGGGCTGCGCGGAGCGCATGACCTTTTCCTGGGGCGGCAATCCCGGCGTCGGCTCGCTGCATCGCTTTCGCGACGCCTATCAGAATGGCTGGCCGAACAAGATCGAGATTGTCGAGCACTCGCATGCCGCGATGGCGAATGCTTACGATGCGGCGGCAGCAGGTCTGCCCTTCGCGGTCTTCCGCGGCTACCGCGGAGCGGAACTCCCGCGCGTGAACCCCACGATTAAAGAGGTCACGTGCCCGTATACCGGCGAGAAACTCGCCACGGTTCCCGCCGTGAAGCTTGATGTTGCGATCATCCACGCGCAGAAAGCGGATCGGAAAGGCAACGTGCTCTTGGAGGGCATCGTCGGCGTGCAGAAGGAAGCCGTGCTCGCGGCGAAGCGCTCGGTGGTCACCGTCGAGGAGATCGTGGACGAATTGAACGTGCCATCGCCGAACTCGGTGGTATTGCCGAGCTGGACCGTGAAAGCGGTGGTCGAGGTGCCGGGCGGTGCGCATCCGTCCTACACCCAGGGTTATTACAAGCGCGACAACGCCTTCTACAAAGCGTGGGATGACATTGCGCGCGACCGCGACACGTTCCTCGCCTGGATGGACGAGAATGTGTTGAAGAAGGGTCCCGAGTCGTTCGCGGTCCACGCGAAGAAAGCGGCGTGAGGTGAAGTCATGAGCCAGAATTTCACCCCCAACGAAATGATGACGGTTGCCGCTGCGCGGGCGCTCACGAACGAAGATGTCTGCTTCGTCGGCATCGGTGCTCCTTCGGCGGCCTGCAACCTCGCGCGGCAGACGCATGCACCCGACATCGTGCTGATTTATGAATCGGGTACGATCGAGACGCGGCCGAACGTTTTGCCGCTCTCCATTGGCGACGGCGAACTTTGCGAAACCGCGCTGACGACCGTGTCGGTGCCGGAGATGTTCCGCTACTGGCTGCAGGGCGGCCGTATCACGACGGGCTTTCTCGGCGGCGCGCAGATCGACCGCTTCGCCAATCTCAACACCACGGTCGTCGGTCCTTACGAAAAGCCGAGCGTCCGTCTTCCGGGCGGTGGCGGCGCTCCGGAAATCGCAACGAGCTGCGGTCAGATCTTCATTACCATGGCGCATTCGAAGCGCGCGTTCGTCGAGAAGATCGATTTCTTCACGTCGCTCGGTCACGGCGAGGGCGGTGACAGCCGCAAGAAGCTCGGCGTCACCACCAGGGGCCCGACCAAGGTGATCACCGACCTTTGTGTGATGGAGCCCGACGAGAAAACCAGGGAACTTACTGTCGTTTCCCTGCATCCAGGTGTTACCAAAGAGCAGGTGATCGCGGCGACCGGCTGGCAAATTAAATTCGCGCCGAATGCCGGCGAAACACCGCCGCCGAACGAAACCGAACTCAAGGTGCTCCGCGAACTGCACGCGCGCACCAAGGCTGCCCACGGCGGCAACGCGTAAGGAGAGAATGATGGCTGCACAGCGCGACGCGTATATCTGCGACTTCGTCCGCACACCGATCGGGCGGTTCGGCGGTTCGCTCTCGAAAGTTCGCCCCGACGATCTGGCCGCGCATGTCATCAAGACGCTGCTTTCGCGCAATCCCTCGCTCGACAAGAGCAAGATCGAAGAAGTGTACTTCGGCTGCGCCAATCAGGCCGGCGAGGACAACCGCAACATCGCGCGCATGGGCTTGCTGCTTGCCGGTCTTCCGGTCAGCGTTCCCGGCAATACGATCAACCGTCTCTGTGCTTCGGGCCTCGATGCCGTAGGCGCTGCCGCGCGTGCGATCAAGGCCGGAGAAGTTTCGCTCGCCATCGCGGGCGGCGCGGAATCCATGTCGCGCGCACCCTTCGTCATGGGCAAGGCGACCGAAGCTTTTTCGCGCAACGCGGAAATCTACGACACCACCATCGGCTGGCGTTTCATCAACCCGCTGATGAAGGCGCAGTATGGCGTCGATTCGATGCCAGAAACCGGCGAGAATGTCGCCGAAGAATATCAGGTGAAGCGCGAGGATCAGGACCAGTTCGCGCTGCGTTCGCAGCATCGAGCCGTGGCGGCGCAGAAGCGCGGTTATTTCGACGGTGAGATCATTCCGGTGGAAGTGCCCGGCGGCAAGGCCGGTCCTGTGAAGGTCGAGAAGGACGAACATCCGCGCGGCGATACGACCCTCGAGGGACTCGCCAAGCTGAGAACGCCCTTCCGCAATCCGGGTACGGTGACGGCCGGCAACGCTTCCGGTGTCAACGACGGGGCTGCCGCGCTTGTGATCGCTTCCGAGGAGGCGGCAAAAGCGAACGGACTGAAGCCGCGTGCGCGCATTCTCGGCATGGCGTCGGCCGGCGTTCCGCCGCGCATCATGGGCATCGGTCCGGTGCCTGCGGTCGAGAAGCTCGCCGCGCGTCTGGGCATTCCGGCGAACAAGTTCGATGTGATTGAGTTGAACGAGGCCTTCGCCAGTCAGGCTCTCGCCTGCATGCGTCAGTTCGGCGTCGCCGACGACGCCGAGCACGTAAACCCCAACGGCGGCGCGATTGCGCTCGGCCACCCGCTCGGCATGTCGGGTGCGCGAATCGCTGGCACCGCGATGCGTGCGCTCGAGGAACGCGGGGGAAAATATGCGCTCGCGACCATGTGTGTGGGCGTGGGGCAAGGGGTCGCCCTCGCCATCGAGCGGGTCTGATATCCGCGCTTCGCGCTCGTCACGATCCTTGCCGATCCTGTAGTCTGCGCAGACGAAACGGATTCGCACGGCCATGACGGAATTCGACGTCGCGATCATCGGCGGCGGCATCAATGGTTGCGGCATCGCACGCGATGCCGCGGGCCGCGGGCTCTCCGTGCTGCTGGTCGAGCAGGGCGACCTGGCTTCCGGCACTTCGTCCTACAGTTCGAAGCTCATTCACGGCGGCATCCGTTATCTCGAAAACTACGATTTCCGGCTTGTGCGCGAGTCGCTGCGCGAGCGCGAACGGCTCCTGAAGAATGCGCCGCATCTCGTGCGGCCCATGCGTTTCGTGATTCCGCATGTCGCCTCGATGCGGCCGGCATGGATGGTGAAGATCGGAATCCGGCTTTACGATTTTCTCTCCGGCGGTTCGGTGCTGCCGCGGTCGCGCGTTCTGGATCTTGCGGCCGACCCCGCAGGCGTGCCGTTGCGGATGAGTGCTGGCGTCGGCTTCGAATATTCCGATTGCGTAACCGACGATGCCCGGCTCGTGATTGCCAATGCCATCGATGCGCGCGAACGCGGGGCAGATATACGCCCGCGCACGCGGCTTGTTTCCGCGCGCCGCATGGGAAAACGCTGGGAAGTCGTGATCGAAGAAGATGCCGCGCGGAAGACGCTGTTCGCCCGCGTGCTCGTCAATGCTGCGGGTCCCTGGGCGGAACGTGTGATCGGCACGCTGATCGAAGGTGTTGCCCCGGTGAAGCTTCGCCTCGTGAAGGGAAGCCACATCGTCTATCCGCGTCTCTATTCGCATGATCGCGCGTATGTCCTGCAAAGCGACGATCGCCGCATCGTTTTCGTGATTCCGTTCGGTGAAAAGTACACGCTGATCGGCACCACCGATGTCGAAATTTCGGGTGACCCGGGCAAGGCGGCGGCGAGTGCGGAGGAGATCGAATATCTCTGCAGGCTCGCGAGCCAGTTCTTCAAGGTGGCAATCGAGCCTTCGCGCGTCGTCTGGACGTTTGCCGGCGTGCGGCCGCTGATCGACAGCGGCGGATCGGCTTCGCGTGCGACGCGCGAGTACCAGATCGTCGCCGATGGCGGAGGCGAGAATGCGCTGCTGCTGTCGTTGATCGGCGGCAAGCTTACGGCCTTCCGCGCCATGAGCGAGGATGTCGTGAACCGGCTCGGTCAGGTGCTCGCGATAAAGCCGGCATGGACGGCGAACGAACCGCTGCCTGGCGGCGATCTCGGTGAGCGCGGCATGGAAGGGTTGCTGTCGGACCTCGCGCTGCATCACTTGTATTTGCCGGATGCAACCGCCCGCCGCCTTGCCCGAAGCTATGGCCGGCGCGCGATGAACCTACTCGGCGATGCGAAGAAGATGGAGGATCTCGGACCGCGCCTCGTCGGCGATCTTCATTTGCGCGAGCTTCGCTATCTGCGCGACTACGAATGGGCGGCTGCGCCGGAAGACGTTCTGTTTCGCCGCACCAAACTCGGTATCGGCGCCACGCAGGCCGAGATCGGCTCCGTCAGCGCGGCGTTCGCAAGCTAGGTTATTTGCGCGCGTAAGCGGCGAGAAAGACGTCGACCGCCTGCTTCACGACTTCATCCATCCTTGCCGGAGAGGGCCGCGCTTCGCCGCCATAAAGCATCGGCATCAGAAGCGGCCCCTGGATCATCATCATGAACTGCCAGGCCGCGATCTCGACGTTCTCGATCTTGAGCTGCCCGCGCGAGATGCGCGCACGAAACCAGTCCGAGAGTTTGGTGACGGCACGGCGCGGGCCGGAATCGATGAAGATCTGCCCGAGTTCGGGAAACTTTTCGGCCGCGCCGATCACGGTACGCAGCCAAGCGATATGGCCCGGTTGCGCCAGGACCTTCATGTAGTCGAGCCCGGTTTTCACGAGGGCTCCGCGGATGTCGCCATCATCGGGGTCGAGTTTCAGCGTAGATTCGCCGATCTGGCGTGAATGATCTTCGACGAGGGCTGCGAACAGGCGCTCCTTGTTCTCGAAATACACATAGAGCGTGCCCTTCGAGACGCCGGCGGCGAGGGCGATCTCCGACATGCTGGCGCCATCGAAGCCCTGCGCAAAAAAGACCTGCCGCGCGCCTTCCAGAATCTGGGCTCGCTTGTCGCCATCGCCGCTGCCGGGGCGTTCCTTCGAAACGGCCGTCTCCGCCATAAACCACCCGTAAAATCGAACCGAACGGTTCGGTATGGAGTTGATTTGACCTTTCCATATAGCTATGTCAAGAAAAATTGACCGAACCGTTCAGTCAATACTTATATTTCGAGCCGCCCCATGGCAGAAGCCGCAAGAAAGCAGCCGGACGAAGCGAAGCCGGAAACTGCAGACGTCGCACCCCTGCGCGCACGCGCAACAGGTCCAGCTAAGGCCGAGTCGCCGAAGCCAGCACCTGCATCCAGCGCTGCAAAGGAGAGCAGTGCGGGAAACAGCAGCGGCGGATCGCAGCCTGACGGCGGCGATCGCCGAAAAAAACTGCTGGTCGTCGCGGGCTCGATCGCGGCGCTCATCATCGCCTATTACGGACTGAATTGGTTTTTCGTCGGCCGCTACCTGATCTCGACCGACAACGCGTATGTCGGCGCTGACATGTCGATCGTGGCGCCGCGGGTCTCGGGTTATGTCGCAACCGTCTCCGTGCCTGCGAACGCGCGGGTCAAGACGGGCGATGCGCTCGTAACTCTCGATGACGGCGACTATCGGCTTGCCGTCGAACAGGCGGCCGCGCGGGTTGCGACGCAGGACGCCACCATCGCGCGTCTCGACAAGCAGATCATCGCCGCGGACGCGGCGGTCGAGCAGGCCAAGGCGTCGCTTGCGGCTGCGGAAGCCGATCAGCGTCGCGCGGACGCCGACTTCGCCCGCGTCGATCAACTCACGCAGAACGCATTCGCGAGCAAAGCTGCCAACGACAACGCTCGTGCCGCACGCGATCGCGCGCAGGCCATGACCTTGCAGGCCCGCGCTTCCGTCGCCGCCGCCGAAGCAAACCACGAAGTCCTGAAAGCCCAGAGGACCGAGGCGGAGCGTGCGCGGCGCGAACTGGAGGCCGTGCTTGCAAAGGCGCAGCGCGATCTCGATGCGACCGTGATCCGCGCGCCCTTCGACGGCGTCGTCGGCAACAAAGCGGTGCAGCAGGGCGATTTCGTTTCGCCGGGTAAGCGCCTGCTCGCGCTCGTGCCGCTCGAAGGCATCTATGTGGACGCGAATTTCAAGGAGACCCAGCTTTCCTCGATCCAGATCGGGCAAAAGGTGAAGCTCGTACTCGATGCGGATTCGTCCAACCCGCTCGATGGCGTAGTGCAGAGTTTCGCGCCGGCGTCGGGCGCGCTGTTCAGCCTGTTGCCGCCGGAGAATGCGACCGGCAATTTCACCAAGGTGGTGCAGCGGCTCACGGTCCGGGTGCGGGTGGAGAATGCGCACGAGCGCCTGTTGTTGCCGGGCCTCTCGGTCGTCGCGACGGTTGACACGCGCACCAGGCCTAAAGAAAAGCCGTGAGCGACACGACCGCAGGCACATTTCCGCTGGACGAACCGGGCCGCGAGGTCACGCCGCGCAAGCTGATCGCGTTCTTCGCGCTCGTGTTCGGCATGTTCATGGCGATTCTGGACATCCAGATCGTCTCGTCCTCGCTATCCGAAATTCAGGCCGGCCTGTCTGCTGCGCCCGACGAGATCTCGTGGGTGCAGACGAGCTATCTGATTGCCGAAGTCGTGATGATCCCGCTCTCCGGATTTCTTGCGCGGGCGCTGTCGACGCGCATCCTGTTCTCGCTCTCGGCTTTCCTGTTCACGGTGTCGAGCGTGCTTTGCGCGACCGCGACCACGTTGCCGGAAATGATCGTTTACCGCGCGATCCAGGGGTTCGTCGGCGGCGGCATGATTCCGACTGCATTTGCGGCGGCCTATACGATTTTCCCGCGCAGGCTCATGGCACCGATCATGGCGGTGGTCGGGTTGACGGTCACGCTGGCGCCCACCGTCGGACCGACTGTCGGCGGCTATCTGACGAGCGCTTTTTCGTGGCACTGGCTTTTCCTGATCAACGTCATACCCGGCGCCGCCGCAACCATTCTCGCCTGGACGCTCGTCGATTTCGACAAACCGGAGTTCGACCTTCTCAAGCGCTTCGACGTCTGGGGATTGGTCGCGATGGCGGTGAGCCTCGGCAGCCTCCAGTACTTCCTCGAAGAGGGCACGCGCGACGACTGGTTTAACTCCGGCACCATCACCTTCTTCTTTGCGCTGACAGTGACTGCAGGGGCAGTCTTCTTCTGGCGCGCCCTCAGCGAGCCGGTTCCTGTCGTCGATCTCACGGCATTCAAAAATCGTAATTTCGCAGTGGGCTGTACGCTCACCTTCATCATCGGCATCGGCCTTTACGGGCTCACCTATCTCTATCCGCTCTTTCTTGCGCGCGTGCGCGGGTACAATTCCCTGCAGATCGGCGAGACGGTTTTCGTCACCGGCGCCTTCATGTTCATCTCGGCGCCGATTATCGGCACCCTTTCCCGGAAGTTCGACCCGCGCATTTTCATCGGGCTCGGGCTGATCGGGTTTGTGGTTTCCACGTTCGAACTGACGCCGATTACGAACCAGTGGAGCTTCGGCGAACTGTTTCTGCCGCAGGCCTTGCGCGGCGTCGCGCTGATGTTCTGCATGGTGCCGATCAACATGCTTGCGCTCGGCACGCTGGGCCCGGATCAGGTCAAGAACGCGAGCGGCCTCTTCAATCTGATGCGAAATCTCGGCGGTGCGGTGGGGCTCGCCATCATCAACACCATGCTGACGACCCGAACGGACGTGCACGTCCAGCATTTGCGGGAGCGCGTCGTCTGGGGCCGCAATGTGGTGGATGAAACCCTTCAGGGTATGACCAGCGCCTTCTCTCCGGCGCTCGGCTCCGATGCCCAGATGGCGGCGCTGAAGAAAATCATGGGCATGGTTCAGCGCGAAGCGACGGTTTTGGCCTTCTCGGATGTGTTCCTGATGCTCGCCGCCTTTTTCTGCATTGCGTGCCTGTTCGTGCCGCTTCTGGAGCGGCCGCGTATGGATGCCTCCGCCGCCGCGCACTGAAGCGCATTGACATTCAGGCCATTGGTCCTACCTTTGCGGGATGACGACCCTGTTACGCCGCAATCGCAAGATTTTCCGCGCGGGCCAGCTGCAAGCGGGCGCGTAACCCGGTCGGCTGCGTGCCGTCCGGGGTCGTAGCCGTATCCTGAAACAATCCAATCAGTTTTTTTCGCGGAGAGGCGTTTTTGGCTTCGCCGCAATCGCGCAAAGCCCGGTTTCCGTACAGCGAGAAACAGGCGTCGCGGAAAGTGAGCAGAAAATGGCCCGCTATTTCAACATCGATCTCCCTCCGATTGCGATCTCACGCCGTGACGTCGAACGTCTTTCGCGGCTGGCCGACATGGCCAGCGAGAAATTCTCGTCGACCTCCGAGTTTCTCGCCCGCGAGATCGAACGCGCCCACGTGATCGAGGATTTCGAAACCTTGCCCGGCCTTGTCGGCATGGGTTCGGAAGTCGAGTTTCGCGATGACATCAGCGGCCAGACCCGGCGCGTGAAACTGGTCTATCCCGAGGATGCACAACCGGATTCCGCAACGGTAAGCGTGCTGACCCCGGTGGGCGCCGCGCTGATCGGCCTGTCCGTCAGCCAGTCCATCGAATTCCGGACGCCTTCCGGTGGCTGGCGTTCGCTGACCGTGCTGTCGACGCGAAACGGTACGTAACGGCTTCTGTTGTGAAGGGCGATTTTCCCCGTTAAGCAGAAGCGAGGTCAGTCGGCCGGCGCGATCATGGAAATGGCAGCGAACAAGACGCAGAAGCCGCAAAGCGTGCGGCGCAAATTCGAGCCCTGGGCCGATCCCGCGGCGCAGCCGCTCATTCGATTCGAGAGCGTCGTGAAGCGCTATGGCGACGTGATTGCGATCGACGGCGTGTCGCTCGACATCTACGAGCGCGAGTTCTTCGCGCTGCTCGGACCGTCCGGCTGCGGCAAGACGACGTTGATGCGCATGCTCGCAGGATTCGAAGAGGCAAGCGAAGGCAGAATTATGCTTGCTGGCAGCGATCTCTCGGGCGTGCCGCCTTACCGCCGCCCGGTGAACATGATGTTTCAATCCTACGCGCTGTTCCCGCACATGTCGGTTGCGGACAACATTGCCTTTGGCTTGAAGCAGGAAGGCATGCCGAAGGACGAGATTGCCGCGCGCGTCGACGAAATGCTGAAGCTCGTGAATCTACGCGGCTTCGAGAAGCGTAAACCGCATCAGCTTTCCGGCGGCCAGCGCCAGCGCGTGGCGCTCGCCCGTTCGCTCGCCAAGCGTCCGAAGGTGCTGTTGCTCGATGAGCCGATGGCTGCACTCGACAAAAAGCTGCGCGAACAGACGCAGTTCGAGCTGATGGATCTGCAGCAACGCATCGGTACCACCTTCATCATCGTCACCCACGATCAGGAAGAGGCGATGACGGTCGCCGACCGTATTGCCGTGATGGATCACGGCAAGCTCGTGCAGGTGGCTACGCCTTCGGAGATTTATGAGCAGCCGAACAGCCGCTACGTCGCGGAGTTCGTCGGAGACGTCAACATCATCGAAGCGTCCGTGACGCGCGTCACGCCGTCCGACACGACGCTGAAAGCGGACATGCTGGATGCGGAACTGCGGCTTTCGCAGCGGAGCGACGCAAAGGCCGGCGATCGTGTCGCGGTCGCCTTGCGGCCCGAGAAGATCCGCATCGGAAAAGAGCCGCTTTCGGAAGTGCACGCGAATTGCGCGCAAGGCGTCGTCTACGACATCGCCTATCTGGGCGATCTGTCGATCTATCATGTGCATCTCGACAACGGGTTCGTGTTGAAGGCGGCGAAGACCAATCTGTCGCGGCAGATCGAGCCGCCGATCGATTGGGATGAACGCGTAAACCTGTCCTGGACGCCGGATGCCGGCGTGCTCCTGAAAAGCTGACCATGAACATCGAACGGCGCAGCATGTTCTCGCGGTTCACGGTGGCGGTGCCGTTTGTCTGGCTTGCCGTGTTCTTTCTGTTGCCGTTTCTGATCGTGCTCAAGATCAGCCTGTCGGACGATGCGGTTGCCCAGCCGCCGTACACGCCGATCTTTCGTCTGAGCGAAGGCTGGGCGGCGCTCCGCGAAAAGTTCTCGATGCTGGACTTCGAGAACTACTCGTTCGTGCTCGGCGACTGGCTCTATGTGTTCTCCTACATGCAGAGCCTGACGCTTGCCGCGGTTGCGACGGCCTTGCTGATTCTCGTCGGTTATCCGGTGGCTTATGCGATCGCGCGTTCGCCGCGGGGACTTCGCCCGGTTCTCCTGCTGCTCGTCATCCTACCGTTCTTCACGTCGTTCCTGATCCGCGTTTATGCCTGGATCGGAATCCTCTCCCGTGAAGGCCTGCTGAATCAGGCATTGCTTTCGCTCGGCGTGATCTCGCAGCCGCTCGAGATTTTGGCGACCAACGTCGCCGTCGTGATCGGCATGGTCTATTCCTATTTCCCGTTCATGGTGCTGCCGCTTTATGCGGCGCTGGAGAAAATGGACGACTCGCTGCTGGAAGCCGCCGCCGATCTCGGCGCGACGCCGGCCCAGGCATTCTGGCGCATCACCGTTCCAGTTTCCGCGCCGGGTATCGTCGCCGGTGCGCTGCTGTGTTTCATTCCCGCGGTCGGCGAATTCGTGATCCCCGATCTGCTCGGCGGTTCGGAGACGCAGATGATCGGCCGAACGGTATGGAACGAGTTCGCCGTGAACCGCTCCTGGTCGGTTGCCTCGTCGCTTGCGGTTCTCATTCTGCTCGTGCTGTTGGTGCCGATCCTGATCTACCAGCGCATGCAGTTGCGCGAACTGGAGAGCCGCTAGCATGGCGATGCGCAAAGGGCTGTCTCCTGTCACGGCAACCGCACTCGCGGGCGGTCTCGCCTTCCTTTACGTTCCACTTTTTCTGCTCGTCATCTATTCCTTCAATGACTCGCGCCTTGTCACGGTGTGGGGCGGCTGGTCCACGCGGTGGTATCGCGGCCTGCTTCAGAATCAGGCGTTGATGGACGCCGCATGGGTCAGCCTGAAGGTGGCCGCGGTCGCCGCGACGCTGGCAACCGTCCTCGGCACGCTCGCCGCGCTTGCGCTGGTCCGCGCCGGCGCGTTCAGGGGCCGTACGCTGTTCGCGGGCCTCGTGTACGCGCCGCTCGTGATGCCGGAAGTGATTACCGGACTTGCACTGCTTCTGCTTTTCGTCGCGATCGACTTCGACCGCGGCTTCTGGACGGTTGCGCTCGCGCACGTCACCTTCACCATGTGCTTCGTGGCGGTCATCGTGCAGTCGCGGCTGATTACGTTCGACCACAGCCTCGAGGAGGCGGCGCTCGACCTCGGCGCGACGCCGCTCCGCGCCTTCTTTTCGGTCACTTTGCCGGTGATCCTGCCGGCGGTCGCCGCGGGCTGGTTGCTGGCCTTCACGCTTTCCCTCGACGACCTTGTAATCGCGAATTTCACTGCGGGCCCCGGAAACACCACCTTGCCGATGCGGATTTACAGCCAGGTCCGTCTCGGCGTGACCCCCGAAGTGAACGCAATCAGCACCGTGTTTATCGTTGTGATAACCGCCGTCGTGCTATCGGCGTCGCTCGCCATGAAGTGGCAGCAGGGCAAAGTCGAAGGCAGGCAATGACCGGCATTCCGTTTACGCAGGATATCGGCCGCGCTTTCGCGGGCGGAATCACGCAGGCTGCGTTCGAGAGCAACCTGAAGCGCCTCGACGCGACGCTCGCGCAGATGCGGTCGGCTTACGAAAAAAATTCGCTCGCGCTTCTGCGCTTGCCGGAGCGAACGGCGGATTTGCGTGCGGTCGAAGCGCTGGCAGCGAAACTTCGCGAGGCGACCGATGTCGTTTTTCTCGGCACGGGCGGATCGAGCCTCGGCGGTCAGATGCTCGCGCAGCTTGGCGGCTATAACGTTCCGGGCGTCGGCGACCTGCGCCGCATGCCGAAACTGCATTTTCTCGACAATCTCGACGCGCTGAGCCTCGAAGAGTTTCTCGCCGAGCTGCCACTGGAGTCTGCGCGCTTCGTCGCGATCTCGAAGTCCGGCGGCACGGGAGAAACGCTGGTGCAGACGATCGCCGTGATCGGCGCGCTGAAAAAGTCCGGCCTCGATGTCGCAAAGTATTTATTCGGAATCTCCGAGCCGGAGAAAACGGGAGGCAGGAACGGCCTGCGCGCTCTGCTCGGAAAGTTCGGCTGCGAGGTGCTCGATCACGATACGGAAGTGGGCGGTCGCTTCATCGCGCTTACGAATGTCGGCATGCTTCCAGCCTTGCTCGCCGATGTCGATATTCGCGCCCTGCGCGCCGGCGCCGGCGCAATGCTCGCGCCCATTCTTGCTGGTGCCGCGCCGGTCGACGTTTCTTCTGCGGCAGGTGCGGCGCTCGGGGTCGCTGCGAGTGAAGCGGGCCTGCCGATTTCGGTGCTGCTCGCGTATGGCGACCGCTTCGAGCGGCTCACGCGCTGGTGGATGCAACTGTGGGGCGAAAGCCTCGGCAAGGACGGAAAAGGTTCGACGCCGGTCGCGTCCATCGGGCCGGTCGATCAGCACAGCCAGTTGCAGCTTTGGCTTGCGGGCCCGAAGGACAAGTTCTTCACCGTGCTTACGCATGCGGAAAAAGAGCAGGGCCCGCGCCTCGATCCGGAACTTGCGGCGCTCGCCGGAGAACCTGTGTTTGCAAACCGCAGGGTTGGTGCGCTCGTCGCCGCGCAGTCGCGCGCGACGGCCGACACGCTCGCCAGACACTCTCGTCCGCTGCGGCGGATCGAGGTGAAACAGTTCGATGCTTTCGCGATGGGCGCGCTGCTCATGCATTTCATGCTGGAAACGATTTTCGCGGGCGCGCTCTATGGCGTGAACCCCTACGACCAGCCTGCCGTCGAGGAAGGAAAAATCCTCGCCAAGAAATACCTCGCGGACGACAACTAATGCCGGAGATGATCGCGATCACGCCGCACATCGCGATCGAGGAGCGCGAACTCGACGAGACCTTCGTACGTTCGTCGGGTCCCGGCGGTCAGAACGTCAATAAACTTTCGACGGCGGTGCAGCTTCGGTTCGACCTGCGTGGCTCGCCGAACATTCCGCCGGGGATGAAAGCCCGTGCGGAGAAGCTCTCGGGGCAACGCCTCACGCGCGAAGGCGTGATCGTGATTTCCGCCGACCGCTTCCGGACCCAGGAGCAGAACCGCGACGACGCCCGCGCACGGCTGATCGAGCTTCTGCAGCGCGCGGCAATTGTCCCGAAAGTGCGCAAAAAAACCCGGCCCACGCTTGCCTCGAAGAAGCGTCGCATCGAGGGCAAGAAGCGGCGTTCCGAAGTCAAGAACCGCCGCGGCAAGCCGAGCTTCGATTAGCGCCGGGCGTGGGCGGCCGGTACAATCCGCACCTTCCGAGTCGCGAGTTTCCGATGCCCGTACGCCAGCTTCCCGAAAACGTCGTGAACCGCATCGCCGCAGGCGAGGTGATCGAGCGGCCGGCGTCGGCCGTGAAGGAACTGGTGGAAAACGCGATCGACGCGGGCGCAACGCGCGTGGAAGTGGTGATTTCAGGCGGTGGCCGCGAACTGATCCGCGTTTCCGACAACGGCTCGGGCATGAGCGCCGAGGACCTCGCACTCTCGGTCGAACGTCATGCGACCTCGAAACTCGACAGCGAGGATCTGCTCAACATTTCGACGCTTGGCTTTCGTGGCGAGGCGCTGCCGTCCATCGGTGCGGCGGCGCGTCTTTCGATCACGACCCGTGCACGGGGAAGCGATACCGCGCTTGAAGTGCGTGTGGAAGGCGGGGAAAAGTCGGAGATTCGTCCGGCTGCTCTCGCCGAGGGTACCCGCGTCGAGGTGCGCGATCTTTTTTATGCCACGCCTGCACGGCTAAAGTTCCTGAAGAGCGAGCAGGCGGAAACGAGCGCGGCCATCGATGTGGTGCGCCGTCTCGCATTGGCAAGGCCCGATGTCGCGTTCACGATCGCTGCGGGAGACCGCGTGATTCAGTATCCTTTGCGCGGCACCGATGATGCGGGCCGCGCCGCGCGGCTTGCGGATGTGATCGGTGGCGACGCACGCGCAAACACCGTATCGGTGAGCGCCGAACGCGAAGGCGTGCGCGTGAGCGGTCTCGCCGGTCTGCCGACCTTCTCCAAAGCGAATTCGCTTTCGCAATACCTCTTCGTGAATGGGCGTCCTGTGCGTGACAAGGTGTTGATGGGAGCCTTGCGCGGGGGGTACGCCGATCTCCTGCATTCCGGCCGTTATCCGGTCGCAGCGCTCTTCATCGAACTCGATCCGCATGAGGTCGATGTGAACGTGCATCCGGCAAAGGCCGAGGTGCGCTTTCGTGATCCGGGGCTGGTGCGCGGCCTCGTTGTGCGCGCCTTGCAGGAAGCTCTTTCCGGCGGCGCACGGCGAAGCGCCACGACGGGAGCGGATCGTCTTGTTTCGTTTGCGCGCCCTCAGGCGGCCGCGAATGTTTCTTCCGGATGGCGCGGTGCAAGTGCGCCACTGCGCGGCGGATTTGCCGAAGCAGCGCAGGCGGAGTTTGCGACGATCGCGCAACCCAGCGCCGATGCGCGCGGCGATCTTGCTCCCGTGCTGCAAGCCGATCTCGATCGTCCCCTGGGTGCTGCACGCGCGCAGTTGCATGAGACCTACATCGTCGCACAAACCGCAGACGGCCTCGTGATCGTCGATCAGCATGCCGCGCACGAGCGCATCGTTTACGAAAAGCTCAAGCGCGCGTTGAACGAGAAAGGAGTTTCGACCCAGATCCTGCTCGTCCCGGCCGTCGTCGAACTCGATGCGTCGGATGCTGCGGCGCTCGCCGCACGCGCCGATGAACTTGCCAAACTCGGTCTCGTGCTGGAGCCTTTTGGCCAGGGCGCGGTGCTGGTGCGCGAGACGCCAGCGTTGCTCGGTGACACCAACGCCGAAGATCTGGTGCGCGATCTTGCGGAACATATCGCCGAATGGGACGACGCGCTGCCGCTCGAGCGAAACCTGCTTGCGGTTGCAACCCGCGTTTCCTGTCACGGTTCGATCCGTGCCGGACGCCGGTTGAAGCCCGAGGAAATGAACGCGCTCTTGCGCGAAATGGAGCGGACCGAAAACGCCGGCCAGTGCAACCACGGCCGCCCGACCTATGTCGAACTGAAATTGTTCGATATCGAGAAGTTATTCGGACGCCGCTAGACGCAAAAAAACGATCTCCGTGTCGTCGTAATCCCGTCGCTCCAATTCCTCGAATCCTTCGGGTGCAGAAAACTTCGCATCCACGGATTCCTCGACGACCAGTAGTGCATCCTTCGCGAGCCATCCGCCCTCGCGCGCCGACGCAAGCGCTTTCTCGGCAAAGCCTTTGCCGTAGGGCGGATCGCAGAACACCAGCGAGAAAGGCTCGAACGCGCCGCGCGGCCCAAGCTTCGTCGCATCGCGCCGGAAAATCTTGGTGATCCCCGTAAGCGAGAGCGTTTCCACGTTGGCGCGGATCAGCGCGCGGGCTTCGGCGCTCTCTTCGACAAACAAGGTAAAGCCCGCACCACGCGAAAGCGCCTCGATCCCGAGCGCACCGGTGCCCGCGAAAAGATCAAGCACGCGGGAGGCGGAGACCGGATCACCGTACGCATGCGCGAGGATGTTGAATACTGCTTGCCGCAGCTTGTCGGTCGTCGGTCGAATGTTGTTGGAGGACGGGGCTTTCAGCGTGCGGCCACCGAAACTTCCGCCGGTTACGCGCATCAGCGCTTGCCCTTCGGCGCGCGGAAGGGTGTGCGCTTGCCGCCGCGCCGCACGTTGCGGTCGTCACGCGGCTTTGTGGATTTGTGCGCTTCCTCGCGTTTTCGGTCCGGCTTGCGCGCACCGAACTCCCGCTGTTGCGTCTTGCCTTTAAATTCGCTGGATGCTGCGCGCCCGGAAGCTGCCGGCTTTGCGTCGCGCTTGGTCTTGGAGTCGGAGGCAGCCTTCTTGGGTCTTGGCTGCGGCGCTTCGCGTAGCGGTGCTTCGAAATCGCTGTGCGAGAGTTTTTCGAGTTCGGTGCCCAGCTGTTCGCGTAGCACGCGCGTCGGCACCTCCTCCGCGTCGCCTTCCTTCAGGTCGCCGAGTTCGAACGGCCCGAAGGAGACTCGGATCAGCCGGTTCACCTTGAGGCCGATGTGTTCGAGCACGCGGCGTACTTCCCGGTTCTTGCCTTCGCGGATGCCGACCGTAAGCCACTGGTTCGAGCCTTTTTCGCTGTCGAGCGTCGCTTCGATCGCGCCATAGCGGACGCCGTCGACCGTGACGCCTTGCTTCAGCCGGTTCAGCGCCGCCTGATCGGTCTTGCCGTTCGCACGCACGCGATAGCGGCGGAGCCATCCCGTTGCGGGAAGTTCGAGCGTACGCGAGAGGCCGCCGTCGTTCGTGAGCAGCAAGAGACCTTCCGAGTTGATGTCGAGCCGGCCCACGCTGACCACGCGCGGCAAGTCCTTCGGCAGATTCTGGAAGATCGTCGGCCGGCCCTCGGGGTCGCTGTTCGTCGTCACGAGGCCGCGGGGCTTGTTGTAAAGAAAGAGTCGCGTGCGTTCGCGTGTCGGAAGCAAGGCGCCGTCGACTTCGATCCGGTCGTGCGCCGAAACGGCGAAGGCGGGGCTTTTCAGCACTTCGCCGTTCACTTTCACGCGGCCTGCTTCGATCCAGGTTTCCGCCTCCCGGCGCGAGGCAAGGCCCGCGCGTGCGATCACCTTGGCGATGCGTTCGCGATTTGCGTCGTTCGAGTCGGGCTTGCGGGTCATGAGGCTTCGTGCGATTTCGCTGGCTAGCTAGCACGAGTTCTGTCCGGAGACGAAATTGCCCGCACCCGACTTCATGGGGATCGCGCTTGCCGAGGCGAAGACCGCGGCCGCGGCTGGCGAAGTGCCCGTCGGGTGCGTGATCGTGCGCGACGGTGCGGTGCTGGCGTGCGCAGGCAACCGCACTTTGCGGGATCGCGACCCGACCGCGCATGCCGAGATGCTCGCGCTTCGCGAAGCGGCCGCGAAGGTTGGCAGCGAACGGCTGATCGGCTGCGATCTCTACGTGACGCTCGAGCCCTGCACGATGTGCGCCGCTGCGATTTCCTTCGCCCGCATCCGGAGACTCTATTTTGGTGCGGCCGATCCGAAAGGCGGGGCGGTTGAATCCGGCGTGCGCTTCTTCAACTCGCCCACCTGTCACCACAGGCCGGAAGTCTACGGCGCGATCCGTGAAGCCGAAGCGGCAGCCGTGCTCAGGGAATTTTTTGCGGCAAAGCGCTGATTACGCGTCGAGCAGTGCCGCGAGCTTTCGCTTCAGTTCGTCCTTGATCGGATCCGCGGCTTTCAGGATCGGCAGCGCACGCGGAAAATCGAGCGCTCCGAAGGCGCTCACATTCGGCCGCAGCAGAATGTCGGGGGCGGCCGACTTCAGCTTCTCCGAGACGATGGTGTGGGTCATGATGTCGGTTGCCATGAACAGCAACTGGATCGGATCCGGAATACTTTCCGGAACGTCCCGAAGCCGGGTGATGTCGACGGCAACGACGACATCCGCATCCTTGCGAAGAAGATCGAACGGCAACGGGTTCACCGCGCCGCCATCGATCAGCACGCGGCCATCGAACTCGACCGGGCGAAGTACACCCGGGATCGCCATCGAGCCTGCGACCGCAGGCTTGAGCAGGCCCGCGCGATAGACGACTTCGCTTCGCGCATGAAAGTCGGTCGCGACCACCGCGAGCGGAATCGAAAGTTCTTCGAAGGTTTTCGGCAAGGCTGCGGGCAGAAACTCCTGTGCCACGCCGGCGGCTCCGATCTGTACCGAAAATTCGCCGAGCGAACGCTTCTCGCGCCAGCGCTCGCGCATGGTCGACCATTGCATCGAAAGGAGCCGCCGGGCGAAGTCGCCCTGCTTGCGCAGCGATTCGATGGCGAACGCCCGGATATCCTTGCCGCTCATGCCGGCAGCGTAGCCCGCGCCGACCACTGCGCCCATCGAGCAGCCGGCAACGGCGACCGGCTTGATGCCGAGTTCGTCGAAGGCTTCGAGCACCGGAATGTGCGCAAGGCCCCGCGCGCCGCCGGAGCCGAGCGCAAGGGCGACACGCGAGGGTTTGTGACCCGTCAGTCGTTTGAAGAAACCGAACACGCCGCAAGTATAGCGCGAAGTTTAGAGCATGACCCCGAAAAGTAGAGACCGGTTTTCGGAGAAGGTCATGCTCCAATTTTAAGCGCCCGCGCGCTCCGCAAAATGCCACGCGGCGGCCGCAAGCGGCTGTACCTGGCGCGACATGGTGGAAGCGTTGGCGTTTGCCGCCGTGCCGTCGCGTACCCGGCCCAGGATGCCCTGCAGGATGCCGGCGATGCGGAAGAAGTTGTAGGCCATGTACACGTCGATATCCCGCCCGCGCGGCTCGAAGCCGGTGCGCTTCGCATAGAGCGCCGCGTATTCTTCCGCACTCGGAATCCCGAGTGCCTTCAGGTCGCGGTCTTTCAGCGAGCCCGTGCCGGTGCCCGATTTCGCGCTCGGCATGTACCAGCCCATCATGTGGTAGGTGAAATCGGCGAGCGGATCGCCCAGCGTCGACAATTCCCAGTCGATCACCGCCATGACTTCGTTCTTTGTGGGGTGGATGATCATGTTGTCGAGCCGATAGTCGCCGTGCACCACGCGCACCGCCTGCTGCTTGGGCAGGTGCTCGGGCAGCCAGTGCATCAGCTTGTCCATTTCAGGAATGTCGTCGGTCTTGGAGGCGACATACTGCTTCGACCAGCGCGCGACCTGACGCGCGACATAGTCTTCACCCTTGCCGTAATCCGCGAGCCCGATTTTATCCGGCTCAAGCGAATGAAGCTGCGCGATGGTCTTGTTCTGCGCGTCCCAGATTTCCGCGCGCTCCGCCGGATTCGAATCCGGCATATGCAGTTCCCAGAAGATGCGGCCTTCCTCGAACGACATCACGTAGAACGCGGTACCGACGACGCTCTCGTCTTCGCAGTAGATGAGCGCCTTCGGCACCGGGAAATGCTGTGCGCCCAGCGCCGCCATCACCTTGTATTCGCGGTCGACCGCATGTGCCGAAGGCAGGAGCTTTCCCGGCGGCTTGCGGCGCAGCACATATTTGCGCGCCGGCGTCTCCAGCATGTAGGTCGGGTTCGACTGCCCGCCCTTGAACTGCTTGACCGTGAGCGGGCCCTGAAAGCCCGGAATGTTTTTCGTCAGATATTCTTCGAGGCGCGCAGCGTCGAATGCGAGCGCCTGCGCGACGTCCTTGGTGCCCGAAAAGGCTTCCTGGCGATTGAACTCGGTCATTTCCTGCCCAGCAGTTTCTTGCGTTTCTGAGGACAGGTTATAGCGGCCCCGGTTTGGCCGAAATAGCCCCTCGGGACGCAAGTCGCAGGGCGGAACGGCGCGCTATTTCACGCGTGTCCAGTTCATGCTTTTGCAGAGCATGCCGGCGAGCACGCAGCCGCGCGTCGTCATCTGGTCGCCCGTGACGGAAACGCTTGCCGACAGATTTAGTTTGCGCTGCGGATCGTAGGCCGAGCCGGTCAGCACGGCATTGTCCTTCGGCTTCACGTTCATGACGAGAACGTCGCCGACCTTCTCGCCGCCCGATGGATCGCGAATCCAGACATTGGTTGCGCAGTAGGCCTGCCCGCAACGCGCGACCGATACGCGGGCATTGCCGTCCCCGCGCAACCACACGCCTGTAATGTCTTGCGATGCTGCGGCACTCTGGCCCGCAAGCGAGAGCGGCAGCAAAAGAAAAATGACCGATCGTTTTCGCAACATTTTCGCCCACATGCTTTCCGGATAAGCCGGAAACACGCGGGATGAGCGAATGGATGCAGGCGCAGGTTAAGCGCGGAAAAGAAATTCGAGGAGTGCTGCGGCCGTCTCTTCGGGTTTTTCTTCGGGCAGGAAATGCCCGCAATCGATGGCGCGGCCCTCGATCTTCGTGCCCCATGCCTGCCAGATCGCCAGCGGATCCCCGCCGGAGTTCGGAATCCCCCGCGTGCCCCAGAGGGCGAGGGTCGGGCAGGTGATCTTTTTACCGGCTTTGAAGTCTTCTTCGTCGAACTGCACGTCCGTCGATTGCCCGGCGCGGTAGTCCTCGCAGCAGGCGTGGATGCGTGCGGGGTCGTTGAAGAACGCGCGGTAATGCGCCATCGCGCGCGGATCGAATTTCTTGAGGCCGTCCGGCGACCAGCTGCCGAGCGTCCATTCCAGGTATTCGATCGGGGCTTTCGAAATCAGCATCTCCGGTAGTGGCTCGCGCTGCGCGAGAAACGGCCAGTGATAAACTACCATCGAGCGCTTCGCATCCATGCCGCGCCACATATCGAGGGTCGGAATGATGTCGAGGACCGCAAGTCTTGAGACGCGCCCCGGATGATCGAGGGCCATGCGATAGCCGACGCGTCCGCCGCGGTCGTGTCCGACGACCGCGAACTGCACGTGACCCAGATGCTGCATCACTTCGATCAGCGCATTCGCCATCGCGCGTTTGGTATAGGGCGCGTGGCTCGCGTCGGATTTCGGAACTTCGCTCCAGCCGTAGCCGGGCAGGTCGGGCAGAATGAGCGTGAATTTCTTCGCGAGCGCCGGCGCGATGCGGTGATACTCGACGTGCGTTTGCGGGAAGCCGTGGATCAGCAAGAGCGGCGGACCTTCGCCGCCGGAGCGCGCGAACAGTTTGCCTGCAGCCGTATCGATCCAGTGCGATTCAAATCCAGGGAAAAGGTCTGCGAGATCTTTCATGCGGCAAGCTCCTTGCCGCCAAGTCTTTCACTTCTGCTTTTCGCGTGCAATCGCCCGCCAGCCGATGTCGCTACGATAAAAGCCTTCCGGCCAGTCGATCAACTTGATGGCCTTGTAGGCGCGCTCGCGCGCTTCGGTGACGCTTTTGCCCAGCGCCGTCACGTTGAGGACGCGGCCGCCGTTTGAAACGATCCTGTCGCCCTCGCGCTTCGTTCCGGCATGAAAGACGGTGACACCTTCGATCGCGTTTGCCTTTTCGATGCCACGAATTTCCGCACCACCCTTGTAGGCGCCGGGATAGCCCTTGTTCGCGAACACCACGGTGATCGCGACTTCGTCGCGCCAGCGTACAGAAGATTTTTCGAGTTCGCCGTTTGCCGTCGCGAGCATCAGCGTGAGCAGGTCGTCCTTCATGCGCGGCATCAGGACCTGACACTCCGGATCGCCGAAGCGCACGTTGTATTCGATGAGTTTCGGCCCATCTTTCGTGATCATCAGCCCGATGTAGAGAACGCCGGAGTACGGCGTGCCCGCCTTCGCAAGCGCTCGCGCAGTCGGCCGCACGATCTTGTCGAGCACAATCTGCTCGACTTCTTTCGTGAAGACGGGAGCCGGCGAATAGGCACCCATGCCGCCGGTGTTCGGACCCTGATCGTTGTCGAAGACGCGCTTGTGATCCTGCGCCGAAGCGAGCGGCAAAACCTGTTCGCCATGCACGAAACAGAAGTAGCTCGCTTCCTCGCCTTCCAGGTATTCCTCGATCACGACCGGAGCGTCGCCGCCCATCGCGAAAACCTGGTCGATGGCCATCAGCGCTTCTTTCTTGTCCATCGCGACGATGACGCCTTTGCCGGCATGCAGTCCGTCGGCTTTGAGCACGATCGGTGCGCCGTGCTTCTCGATGTGGGCGCGTGCTTCTTCACGGCTCTTCGTTTCGAGAAATGCTGCGGTCGGGATGTCGTTCGCCGCGCACAGGCGCTTGGTGAAAGACTTCGAACCTTCGAGCGTCGCAGGGATCTTCTGCGGCCCGAAAACTTTAATGCTCGCTTCGATCAGTGCGTCGGCGAGACCCGCCGTAAGCGGCGCTTCCGGCCCAACCACGACGAGGCCGATCTGCTTCTCTTTGCAGAAGCGGATGACGGCGGCATGGTCTTCCACTTTGAGCGGAACGATTTCGGCGTCTTCCGCAATCCCCGGGTTCCCCGGCGCAGCGTAGAGTTTGGTGAGCAGGGGGCTCGCCGCGAGTTTCCAGGAGAGTGCGTGTTCGCGGCCGCCGGAGCCGATCAGGAGGACATTCATGTGCCGCGACCAGAGGAGAGCATCGGATTTCCGCTTGATGTATCATGGCAGGATACGCAATTAGAGTCGCGAATGCCCGCATCCACAGCGCCGACCAACCTCCCGGAAGTCTCGGTTTCCGAACTTTCCCAGTCCCTGAAACGGACGGTCGAGGAAGCGTTCCCCTATGTGCGGCTGCGCGGCGAGGTCTCGGGCTATCGCGGGCCGCATTCTTCGGGCCACGTCTATTTCAGCCTGAAGGACGACAGCGCCAAGATCGACGCGATCATCTGGAAGGGCGCTTTCGCGCGGATGCGCTTCAAGCCCGAGGAGGGCATGGAAGTCGTTGCGACCGGGAAGGTCACGACCTATCCCGGCAAATCCAGCTACCAGATCGTGATCGACGCGCTCGAGCCCGCAGGCGTCGGCGCGCTGATGGCGCTTCTGGAAGAACGGCGGAAGAAGCTCGCCGCCGAGGGCCTGTTCGATGAGGCACGGAAAAAGCCGCTGCCTTATCTGCCGCGCGTTATCGGCGTCATCACGTCGCCGACCGGTGCCGTCATCCGCGACATTCTTCATCGGTTGTCGGATCGCTTTCCGCGGCATGTGCTCGTGTGGCCGGTGCGCGTGCAGGGTGAGACCAGCGGGACCGAAGTCGCGGCGGCAATCGAAGGCTTCAATGCGATGAAGGAGGGCGGCCCGCTCCCGCGGCCCGACGTGCTGATCGTCGCCCGCGGCGGCGGTTCGCTCGAAGACCTCTGGGGCTTCAACGACGAGATCGTCGTTCGTGCGACGGCAGCAAGCACGATCCCGCTGATTTCGGCCGTCGGCCACGAGACGGATTTCACGCTGATCGATTTTGCCGCCGACCGGCGTGCGCCGACGCCGACTGCAGCCGCAGAGATGGCGGTTCCGGTACGCTCCGAACTGATCGCCTTGTCGCGCGACCGCGCGGCGCGTCTCGTCGCCAGCTGGTCGCGCATGATCGACCGGCTGCGCACGGAACTGCGCGGCCTCGCGCGCGGCGTGCCGTCGCTCGACAGTCTGCTCGCGATGCCGCGGCAGCGGCTCGACGCCTGCGCGGCGAGGTTGCCCCGTGCGCTTCGTGCGAACGCGCACGCCCATCGCGTCGAGTTCTCGCAATTTGCTGCGCGCCATTCGCCTGCGGGTCTGCGGGCCCTGATCGCGCGGCAGCGCGATCGGGTGCAAGGTGCTGCGGATCGCGCCGTGCGGGCGCGGGAAGTCATCGTGCAGCACGCGCGGCGCGATATCGAAGTGCGCAGGGCCCGCGTGACGGCCCTGGGCCAGTTGCTGAATGCCTTCAGCCACAAGAGCGTGCTTGAGCGCGGGTTTGCACTGGTACGCGGGGCAGACGGTCACCCGGTGCGTTCGGTAAGCGCCGTGAGCCCCGGCGCGGCCATCGAAATCGAGGTCCGGGACGGCCGCTTCGGTGCGCGGGTCTCGGGAACCGCCCCTGAAGAGCCGAAGAAGCCCGTCTCAGCGCCTGCAAAGCCGCCCAACCCCTCGAAACAGGGCAGCCTTTTCTGATTTGCCGTCAACGATTTCGTGAGGCTGGGAGATTTTTTTTGCCCTCCGGCCCGGTTCGTTCCATATAACGGCATCATGAACCGCTTCGAACGCACGCCCATTTCTGCCAGCGAAGCCGAGCTTCGCTATCTCGACGGCGATTATCGCATCGTCCGTCCCGGCAGCTATGTGCGTTGCGCGGTGACCGGCACGCCGATTCCGCTCGACGAACTGAAATACTGGAGTGTGGATTTGCAGGAAGCCTATGCGACGCCGGAAGCGGTCATCGCGCGCCTGAAAGGCAAGCGCGGCTAACGCTGCAGCGTTTTCCGGATTGAATCGAGCAGGCTGCTTTCGTCGTCGAACGTGGCGTGCACGCGCAGGATTTTCGCTTGCGTGCGCAGGGCTGCCAGCACCGCATCGCCGCGCATGCGCGCGAGATCTTTCTCGGTGGTGACCAGCTGAAGAGCGCTGCGGGCCGCTTGCCCGAGCAATTCTGCGGCTTCACCCGCAGTGTAGCGGTGATGATCGCCAAAGCTTCGTTTGGCGGCGACGATCGCGCCGGCTGCTTCGAGCGAGCGAAAGAATTTCTCGGGCGCACCGATTCCCGCGAAGGCAAGCACCCGCTGGCCTTGCAAGGCCGCGATGGAGTCCGGGTCCGGCGCAAGTTGCGCTGAAAAAACGCGAAGGCCTGCGGCCGTGGCGAGCCGCGCGGCGTTTTCGCCGGCTTCGCCGTCACCCATGATGAGTGTTGCCTGCGCCCGTTCGAACTGCTGTTCGAAGGGTGCGCGCAGGGGCCCTGCCGGAAACACGAGTCCGTTGCCGATCCCGCGGGCGCCATCGATCACGAGCAAGGAGAAGTCCTTCGAAAGAGAAGGGTTCTGAAAACCGTCGTCCATCACGATGACGTCGGCACCGGAAGATTCCGCAAGCCGTGCTCCTGCGGCACGATCCCGAGCGACAACCGTTGGTGCGGCTGCCGCGAGCAGCGGGGCCTCATCGCCGATCGCGTTTGCGTCGTGCTTTGCGAGATCGGCGAGGAGGGGGCCCGCCTCGCTTCCGCCGTAGCCCCGCGTGAGAAAAAAAGCGTTCTTGCCGTCGCGCTTGAGCAAGGCGGCAATCGCAATTGCGGTCGGAGTCTTTCCGGCGCCGCCCAGCGTCGGATTTCCAATGCAGATCACGGGAATGCTTGCGCGGTAACCGGGCCGTTTCATACGGCGTGCTGCGATCGCGCCGTAGATCACGCCTGCGGGATAAAGCATTGCGGCCGCGGCGCCCGCCTTCCGCCACCAGAATTCCGGTGCGCGTAGCGAGATCATGGACCTACCGTCCGAACCGGAGCTGCACGAGATAAGGCTCGATCGCTTTTGCGGTGCGCTTCAGTGCGCCCGTCAGCGGCACCACCGTTGCTTGCGCTGCCTGCGCCATCGTACGTACCAAGGCCGGATCTTCGAGCAGGCGAAGCAGGCTTTTCGCAAGCGAACGCGAGTCGGTAACGGTTGCAGCGCCGCGCTGCCGGTTCATGTCCGAATAGATGCTCGCGAAGTTGTGCACGTAGGGGCCGTGCAGGATGGCGCTGTCGAGCTTCGCGGGTTCGATCGGGTTCTGGCCGCCGTGTTTGATCAGCGAGCCGCCCATGAAGACGATCGGGGCGAGCCGGTAGAACAGCCCGAGTTCGCCGATGGTATCGGCGACGTAGACGTGCGTGCCGCGGTCGGGCAGGTGATTGCGCGAACGCATCGCCGGGGCAAGCTGATACTCTTGCACGAGTTGTGCAATCTCGCCGCCGCGCTCGGGGTGTCGCGGTACGATGATCGTGAGCAGGTTGGGCACCCGCCGCATAACCTCGATATGCGCCTCGATCACCTCTTCGTCTTCGCCGCGGTGTGTGCTTGCAGCAAGAAACAGCGGGCGGCCATGAATCGTGCGCTTCATTTCCTGCAAGTCATGCGCGTCGGCCGGCGGTGGCATTACATCGAACTTGAGATTGCCGGTCGCCTGCACGCGCGGTGCGCCCAGTTGCGCAAGGCGATCGGCGATATCGTGATCCTGCGCGAGACAAAGGTCGAAATTGGAAAGCAGGAAGCGGGCGGTCTTGCGCGCCTTCTTCCAGCGTCCGAAGGAGCGTTGCGAAAGCCGGCCGTTGACGAGAACGACAGGAATGCCGCGGGCGGACGTCTCCATGAGCAGATTGGGCCAGAATTCGGACTCTGCGATCAGCGCGAGATCCGGATGCCAGTGGTCGAGAAAAGATTGCACGAAGCGCGGTGAGTCGAGCGGGACATACTGGTGAAGCGTGCCCTCGGGCATGCGCTGCGCAGCCATCTGTGCCGCGGTGACCGTTCCGGATGTGACGAGCACGTTGAAGCCCTGCGCCCGCGTGTGCTCGACCACGGGAAGTACGGAAAGCACTTCGCCGACACTTGCGCCGTGGATCCATACCAGCGGGCCCTGCGGACGTTCGAGACTCGCGATGCCACGACGTTCGTGAACGCGCTCCGGGTCTTCCTTGCCGCGTTTGAGCCGCCAGTTGAGGATCGATCCGGCGAAGGGAGCGGCCCATCGCGTCATGCGGCGATAGGCGCGAATGGGAAACGTTGCGCGCCTTCTAGTTTGCATCGGGCAAGGCTTTCGCCGCTCTGCCGACCAGCGTTTCGGCACGCGCGGTGGCCCGATTGAGCGCGTCCTCGACTTGCAGCCGCGCCTGATCGAGCGCCGCTTCGTCTGCAGCCTTGGGAATCAGAATGGGCTTCTCGACAACCAGCGCGGCGCGACCGAACGGCAGATGCAGCGAGGACTTGTCCCAGCTTCGCTTCATGATCATGCGGTTGCTGGTTGCGATTGCGACGGGATAGATCGGCCGTCCGGAATATTTCGCGATGCTGACGATGCCGAGCCCGGCGCGCCGCGAAATTTTCGGTACATCGGCGGTCATCGCGACGTTGATTCCCTGCTCAAGTGCGTCGATCATCTGTCGCGTGGCGGCGACGCCGCCTTTCTCGTGAAAATTCTTCCTGTGCGTACCGGAGCCGCGGATGGTTCCGATACCGAGCGCCTCGGCGGCGATGGCATTGATGTCGGCATCGAAGGAGCGCGAGATCATGACTTTCGCTCGATGATGCGACTTCGGCACGAATGGCGCTAGGAAGTGCTGGCCGTGCCAGAACGTGAGTATAAGCGGCAGTTCGTCGTCGATCCAATCATAGAGATCGGCCGGTTCGATGGTAACGCGCTGCGTCTTCCAGACAAATTTCAGATAGGCCGCGACGGCGCGGCCAAGAATTCGCCGGAAGGTTTCGGATGTCCGGATTTTACGCCACATGACTGTGTAGCCATGCGGCGCCTACGCCGCGCCCTTGTCGGTTTCCGGGTCGAGCAGCCGGTGCAGATGGACGATGAAATAGCGCATGAGTGCGTTGTCGACCGTCTGCTGCGCTTTCGATTTCCAGGCTTGATGGGCACTGGCATAGTTTGGATAGATTCCAACGATGTCCAGTCGCTGAAGGTCGCGGAACTCGGTACCGTCGAGTTTCGTCAGTTCGCCACCGAAAACGAGATGAAGAAGTTGCTTTTGCGCAGACATCGCAGCGAACACATCCCCAGATTATCGTAACGACCCGGCGAGCGCGGATACGAGCCTCGGATGCAGTTCGCTCCCAGCAGCGATCAGCGCGCCGTGAATTCTGTCGGCAAGGTTATAGACCGGCACCTTCCCCATGGCATCGGTCAACTTGCCGCCCGCTTCGTGCACCAAAAGGTCCGGAGCGGCAAGGTCCCAATCGTTGGCATTTGCCGAAGCGAGCGCCGCGTCGATCTCGCCCGCAGCGACGCGCGACAGTCTGACGGCGATCGAGTGAATTCTCGGCACCGCGAGGGCATTTCCGAGCGTTGTGAAGGCCTGGTTCAGCTTCGCAGGATGGGCGATTGCAGCGGACGAGACATCCGTTTTCGTCGATGCCGAGATGGATTGCCCGTTTTTTGTAGCCCCGCCGCCTGCGATTGCAGCAAACGATTCGCCGGTTGCGGGCAATTCGACGACCGCTGCAACCGGCCTGCCGCGCTCGACGAGTGCTGCGCACACCGCCCAGTCTTCCCGGCCCGCAATGAAAGAGCGCGTGCCGTCGATCGGATCGACGATCCACAAACGCTCCTTCGAGAGGCGCGCAGGGGAGTCCGCCGTCTCCTCGGAAAGCCAGCCGATGGAAGAGTCGATCGCGAGCAGCCGTTCGCGGAGAAAATTATCGACCGCGAGATCGGCTTCCGACACCGGCGAGGCGTTTTCCTTGTTCCAGGAACGCAGATCGCCGCGAAATTTCGACAGCGCAAGCTTGCCGGCTTCGGCGACCGCGGCTTGCAGCGGCCGCAAAATTTCGGTGCGTAGGATTTCCGTCTGCGGGGACATGCGTCGCTATAGGCGTCACTCGTTGCCGCTGGCAAGGTTTCGTCAAGGATGATGGTCAAATCGGTGCCTTTTTGGGCCGGATCAGGAAAGATTTACCCAAAACCTTAAGCCGCTGCTGCCGCCTCGCGTGCGAAGGTTTGCGCAACGACCGGAAAAATCCGGCGGGGAGTGCAAGAATTGAGGCGTCAGGCAAGCGCAGCCGGAATCGCGCAGGAAGGATCGGGCCTACTGTTCAGGCTCGATCCGCTCCGCCTTCCGGTTTCCATCATCGCACCCGATCCGGCAGCCGATGGCGGCAGCCGTGAGATCGGCGTTTCGCGTGAAGGCGTCGAGTTCCGGCGTATCGTGCGCGGCGTGCGGATGCGCGTGCTGCTTCCCTTCTCTGAGTTCAAAGGTATTTCGGTTCGCGTCGTGGCGCTTGGCACCGGCGCTCCGCTGATTTTTCTTTCGCTGGAGCACAATGACGATGCCTTGAGCGTTCTCTTGCAGGCGAGCGAAGACAGCGACGAAAGCGCGGAAGCCGCGCGCAAATGGAATCGCCTGACCGGCTGCCCCTTGCTGATTGCCGATAGCGAAGGGCGGCTGCGCAATCCCGCATCGCTCCAGAGTGACGATGACGTAAATCCGCGCCGCAAGCGCCGCAGTGCCCTGCGCAACCGCCGCACGGCGTTCCGCCTGCGCGCCCAGCGCGTCAACCGCACGATCGATACGGCGGTTCATGCCGACGAGCGCGAGATCATCGCGCGCAACTAGGGCTGCGCGATCAACGCTCCCGGCGCACCGGCGATCACGTCGAGTGCCAGTCCGGCAAACAGCAAAAGCCCTGCATCGCGGTTGGCACGGAAGAGCTTGAGGCAATAAGCAGGATTGTTCGCATCGAGCGTGATGATCTGCCAGACGAGATGCGTCGCGAAGGCGAGGATGCCGAGCAGCGAAATCACGCCACCGCCTGAAAAGACAATCGCGATACCGGCAAGGACGAGCGTGGCGCCGTAGAGCACGGCGAGCGCAGGCTTCGTGTTCTCCCCAAAGAACCGCGCCGACGATTTCACACCGATGATGGCGTCGTCGCGCCGGTCCTGATGCGCGTAGATCGTGTCATAGCCGATCACCCAGCAGATGGTTCCGGCGTAGAGAACGACGGGCCTCCAGTCGAGCGAACCGAATACTGCGGCCCAGCCCATCAGCGCGCCCCACGAGAAGGCGAGGCCGAGTACCAACTGCGGCATCGAGATCACGCGTTTGGCCAGCGGATAGATTGCGACGATCAGCAGCGATGCCGCGCCGGTCGCAATGGCGAACCGGTTCATTTGCAGAAGAACCGCGAGCCCTACGAACGACAGAACGACGGCAAATACGAAGGCTGCTTTCGCGCTCACCTGTCCCGATGGGATGGGCCTGCTCTTCGTTCGCTCGACCTGTGCGTCGATCTTGCGGTCCAGAATGTCGTTCCATGTGCTGCCGGCACCGCGCATCACGATTGCGCCGATGAGAAAAAATGCGATCAGTTTCGGGTCCGGAAATTTCGCGCGCTCAGCGAGCGCAGCCATCGCCGTCGACCACCAGCAGGGCAGGAGCAGAAGCCACCACCCGATTGGGCGGTCGATGCGCGCCAAACGCAGATAGGGCTTCGACCACCAGGGCGCGATGGAGTCGACCCAGTTGCCCGTCGAGTCGGCAACGGGTGCCGCCGGCCTTGGGCCGCCGCTTGTCATTGCTGCAGAACGTTTCCGGAAAGCGTGTCGAATATGCCGCCGCCGGACGGCGTCTCCGGTACGGAGCCAGCGCCCGGATTGATGGCGCCGCTCAGGCCCGTGCTCGGCGACTGCGTGGGGCCCGGGTTGTTTGCCGCGCTGCAGACCCGCGTGCGGAGTTCGCCAGTCTTCACTTGGCTCTTCTTCAGGCCTTCAGCCGCATTGGCGGGAACGCCGCATTCCTGTCCGCGCTTCGTCAAGAAGTTCAGCATGTTCTGCTCGGCTCGCGAGTAGCTCGTAACGCGCGAGCAGATTTCTTTCGCAGTCGCCTTGCGTTTACCGGCGGCTTGCAGCGCCTGCCCCTTGCTCTGAATGTCATCCCTGAGCTTGTTGAATTCCGCCTGGCACGGATGTTCCTGCTGTTGCTGCTGGAAGCCGGGCACACCCATCATGCTCTGCGCGAGGAGCGAGCGCTGCTCGGCCGCGAAAAGCAGCACGCCGAGGGCGATAGTGAGCAAAACGCGCGCGTACATTCGTTTCCAAGCGTGGGAGCAGGGTAAGCGATAACAAAAGCCAGTGACTTGGGGCAATATCGAGGCGAAAAGGTTACGAAGTGTAAAGTCCGGAACAGGGTCCTTGGCAAAGTACGATTTCCGCGGTCCTCGCCTCTATGCCGATGCGCCGCTTGTTGCGGCGCAAGACATTTCTGTCGAGCCGGAACAGGCCCATTACCTGCGCAATGTCATGCGCCTTGGAGACGGTGCCGAAGTGCTCGTATTCAACGGCCGCGACGGTGAATGGCTCGCCCGTATTTTTGCGAGTGGCAAGCGAGGTGCGACGCTTCGCCCAGAACGCCAGACACGGCTGCAGCCCGCGGCCACGGGGCCGGCCTATGCTTTCGCGCCGCTCAAGCATGCTCGCCTCGATTACATCGTGCAGAAGGCCGTCGAGATGGGAGCCTCGAAATTGTCGCCCGTGCTCACCCAATACACGCAGGTCACGCGGCTCAACCAGGAGCGGATGCGCGCGAACGCGATCGAAGCGGCGGAGCAGTGCGGGATCCTTGCGCTGCCGGCAATCGATGAGCCGGTCGCGTTTCAGAATTGGTTGTCGTCGGCGCCAAACGAAACCCGAATCGTGTTTTGCGACGAGGACAGCGCGGAGCGTTCGCCGGTGGAAACGTTACACGGAGCAAATGCGAAAGACGTCGTCGTCCTGATTGGGCCCGAAGGCGGCTTCTCCGAAGAAGAACGCAAGACGCTGCTTGCGCGGGACAACGTCATCCGTCTTTCGCTGGGGCCGCGGATTTTGCGTGCCGACACCGCGGCGGTTGCCGCATTGGCGCTGGTGCAGGCGATTTGCGGCGACTGGCGCTGAGACGATTATTTTGTCGAGCAAGTTTTCGAGCGGGCAAGCATCGGAAAGACTGCGGCATAGGCGCTTGACGGCAGCAAGCGGCCGCGAAAACCGTGAAAAACCCTCCTGAAGATCGTGTCATTCAATAATGTGAGCCCTGCGCGGCCCGCATTGGCGGGGGCTCGGGGCCTCCTGTATGGTCCGCGACCTTTCGCTAGGAAGTGCCTGCCGCATGGCCCGCGACCAGATCGATATGACGCCGATAGCGTCCCGCGACGAACTGGTCGCGTGGATCGCCGCAGGCGAAAAGCCGAAATCGCAGTTTCGCGTCGGCACCGAGCACGAAAAAATCCCGTTCCGGATCGCGGATCGTTCGCCGGTCTCCTATGAGGGCCGCCGCGGCATCCGCGCATTGCTCGAAGGCATGCAGATGCTGCTCGGCTGGGAGCCGATCTTGGAGGGCAAGACCATCATCGGGCTTGCCGACGTGACCGGCGGTGGCGCGATCTCGCTCGAGCCCGGCGGACAGTTCGAACTTTCCGGCGCGCCGCTCGAAACCATCCATCGCACCTGCAACGAGTTGAATTCCCATCTCGCGCAGTTGCGCGAAATCGCCGAGCCTCTCGGCATAGGCTTCCTTGGCATCGGCATGTCGCCCCGCTGGACGCGCGAGCAGACCCCGGTGATGCCGAAAGGCCGCTACAAGATCATGTCCAATTACATGCCGAAGGTCGGCATGCTCGGCCTCGACATGATGTTCCGCACTTGCACGGTGCAGGCCAATCTCGATTTCTCGAGCGAAGCCGACATGGTGAAGAAGCTGCGCGTGTCGCTGGCGCTGCAGCCGATCGCGACGGCGCTGTTTGCGAACTCGCCGTTCACCGAGGGCAAGCCGAACGGCTACCTCTCGTTCCGCTCGCACATCTGGGAAGATACGGATGCCGCGCGCTCCGGCATGCTGCCCTTCGCGTTCGAAAGCGGCATGGGCTACGAGCGCTATGTCGATTACGCGCTCGACGTGCCGATGTATTTCATCAAGCGCGGTTCGGAATACATCGATGTTGCCGGTTCCTCGTTCCGCGATTTGCTTGCGGGTAAGCATCCGGCGCGGCCTGGCGAGCGCGCGTCGATCTCCGACTGGGCCAATCACCTGAGCACGATTTTTCCGGAAGTGCGGCTCAAGCGCTACCTCGAGATGCGCGGCGCCGATGCGGGCCCCTGGAAAAACATCTGCGCGCTGCCTGCGCTCTGGGCCGGCCTGCTTTATGACGAAGTCTCCCTCGATGCGGCGTGGGAAATCGCGAAAGGCTGGACCGTCGCGGAATGCGAACAGCTACGCGCGGATGTGCCCAAACTCGGGCTGCATGCGAAAATCGCGGGCCGGTCGGTGCGCGAGATCGCTTCCGAAGTGCTTTCGCTTGCACGCGCCGGCCTGAAGCGCCGCGAGCACAAACTTTATGACGGCCGCGACGAGTCCGACTTCCTTGATCCGCTCGACGAGATCGTGGAACGCGGCATGACGCCGGCCGAAGAACTGCTCAAGCTCTATCACGGCAAATGGGAAGGCTCGGTCGATCCGGCCTTCGAAATGCTCGCGTACTAGCCGCACATGAAACAGCAGCAGCACGGTGGGCTTTCCGCCACCGACTACGCGCTTTACGCCACCGTGGTGATTACCTGGGGCGCGGCATGGCTTCCGCTCCGTTTGCAGCTTGGCGTCGTATCGCCGGAAGTTTCCGCGGTCTGGCGCTTCCTCCTCGGCGGGTTGATCGTGTTCGGCTGGCTGCTCGCGGCGAAGGGGCGGGTACGTTTTCCGCCCGCCGATCACCTGCGCTTCGCGGTGCTCGGGCTCACGATGTTCTCGTTCAATTTCTTGTCCGCGTATTATGCGGGTTTTCATTTGAACGGCGGGCTGCTTGCGATCCTGTTCTCGCTGACCGCCGTCGTGAATCCGGTTTATGCGGCGCTGCTCGGCCGCGGCGGGTTGAACCGCCGCATCGTTTCCGGGGCCGTGATCGGCGTGATCGGGGTCGCGCTTCTGTTCGGGCCCAAGGTCCTCGCGGCGGAAGGCGAGGCCGGCACGCTGACCGGCGTAGCCTTGATGCTGCTTTCGATCTTCATCTTCTCCACGGGAAACATGTTTTCGGCTGCGTTTCAGGCGCGCGGCTTGCCCGTGCTCTCCGCCAATGCCTGGTCGATGTTGTACGGCACTGCGTTCATCGCCCTGCTTGCGCTCTTCCGCGGGCAGTCGTTCATCGTCGAATGGACGCCGAAATACGTGCTGTCGATCCTTTGGCTCGCGGTCGCGGGGACGGCGATCGGCTTCTTCGCCTATGTCACGCTGATCGGAAGGATCGGAACCGGCCGCACCGGCTATGTGACGGTGCTGATGCCGCTGGTGGCGCTCGTCCTTTCCACCTTCTTCGAAGGCTATACATGGACGATCTACGCCTTTGCCGGCGTCGCACTCGTGCTGATCGGGAATGTGCTGGTGCTGTCGTCGCCGCCTAAGCGGAACAGCTAAGCGGAGCCGTTAGCGGCTTTTTTCAAGCCGCTCGAAGCCCGCGCTGAAACCGGAAAGACTGAGCGGAAGACCGATGCCTTCTTCGGGCGTCTGGTAGACGTCGAAACGCGCGGTCTTGCCCTGCCGCAACTGTGCGACGAGCTTGTCGTCCATCTGTACGTTCGAGACGCAGCCGTTCTGCAGGCAGCGTTCGAAGTTCGCGCTGCCGATGTAGTTCTGGTCGACCGTCAGGCCGATCCCCTTGGCGAGCAAAACGCCGAGTGGGGCGAACACGCGGAGAATCCAGTTCTTCTGGTCTGCGGTACGAAGAATGATGACCGTCAGCCCCACATTCGGGCGGTCCTCGGCGGTGACGCTTTGCACGAGCGCACATTGCTCGCCGGGAGCCCCGGGGGCCGTCTCGCAGCGAATCTGCCAGTCGTTATGAACGGATTTTACGGTGCCGTACTGGCCCTGCGCCGCTGCCGGCGTGAGGCCGGCTGCCGCCAGGGACGCCGCTAGTGCGGCGCGAAAGAAAAATCGCGCGCCGGGAATTTTCCGCATCTTGTTCTCCGGGTCCTTACGAATCGCAAAGGACCTCTCGCCCGTCCGGTCCATGACCGGGTACATCGCCGTCGCCTCGTGTCAAGAATGGGGCATATCCCGATCTGAGGCCGAGGCCGCCGTTGCGGCAAAATCGGGAGTATGGTTGATCTGCCCGTGAGGACCCGCCGGGCGCCGTTCTAGGCCTTAGAATCCTGCAAATGCGCGGCAATGAGCCGCCTTCGGGATCGTTCCGGTGCGCCCGGGTCCGGTGGTAGTTTGGTCTGGGGATTCCGGGGCCTGGAAACAGGCCCGTCGCCGCATGTCCCGGCGAAAATTCTGGAGACGGAAAGCAATGACGAAGGCTTGGGGTGTAGCGATTCGCAGGCTCGCGGCGGTCGCAGGAGCGATGGCGCTGGTAGTCGGGTTGGGCGTGGAAGCCTTTGCCGGCACCGGGCAGCCGTCGCCGTGGCAGCTTGGCTTCCAGGGAGCGGCTTCGCCGATCATGGAGCAGATCGACCAGTTCCACTGGTGGCTGCTCATTATCTCCACCCTGATCACGCTTTTCGTGCTCGTGCTGCTTGTCATCGTCTTCGTGCGTTTCAACGAGAAGGCGAACCCGGTTCCTTCGACCACGACCCACAACACCGCGATCGAAGTCGCGTGGACGGTCATTCCGGTCATTATTCTCGTCGCCATCGCGATTCCGTCGTTCCGGCTTCTCTTCAACCAGCTCGACGTGCCGAAGGCGGACATCACCATCAAGGCGACCGGCACCGCCGGCTGGACCTGGGTCTACGAGTATCCGGATCACGGCGGCATGAACTTCATCTCGTCGATGATCCAGGACAAGGACCTGAAGCCCGGCCAGCCGCGCCTGCTCAGCGTCGACAACGAAGTCGTGTTGCCGGTCAACAAGATCGTTCGCGTGCAGGTGACCGCGGAAGGCATCATTCACGCCTTTGCAGTGCCGTCCTTCGGCGTGAAGGTCGACGCGATCCCGGGCCGCCTGAACGAAACCTGGTTCAAAGCGACGAAGACCGGCATGTTCTACGGCCAGTGCTCGGAACTTTGCGGCATCAATCACGCCTACATGCCGATCGCGATCCGCATCGTCGAGGAAGCGGAATTCAATAAGTGGCTAGCGGAAGCGAAGAAGAAGTTCGCGGCCAATCCCGATCCGAATCCGGCGCTCGTCGCCGACGTGAAAAACTAAGCGCGCGGACAGCGCGGAAAGTATCGAGGCACGCCCATGGCAAAAGCCCACGCTCACGACGATCATCACGACCACGGTGCGCCCAAGGGCATCACCCGCTGGCTCTATTCGACGAACCACAAGGACATCGGCACGCTCTACCTGATCGCCGCGATCTTCGCCGGCGTCGTCGGCGGCCTCCTTTCGGTGGGCATGCGTCTCGAACTGATGCATCCGGGTCTTCAGTATTTCCCGAATGCGCACATGTTCAACGCCTTTGTCACGGCGCACGGCCTCATCATGGTCTTCTTCATGATCATGCCCGCGCTGATCGGCGGCTTCGGCAACTGGTTCGTTCCGCTCATGATCGGCGCGCCGGATATGGCGTTCCCGCGCATGAACAACATCTCCTTCTGGCTCCTGATCGCGGCGCTGATCCTGCTGCTCGCTTCGATGTTCGTGCCCGGTCCTTCGGGCGGACTCGGCTTCGGCGGCGGCTGGACCGCGTATCCGCCGCTATCCTCGAAGGCGGGGCATCCGGGGCCCGCGATGGATCTCGCGATCTTCTCGCTGCACATCGCCGGCGCCTCGTCGATCCTCGGCGCCATCAACTTCATCACCACGATCTTCAACATGCGCGCCCCGGGCATGACGCTGCACAAGATGCCGCTCTTCGTCTGGTCGGTGCTGGTGACGGCGTTCCTGCTTCTGCTCGCGCTGCCGGTGCTTGCCGGCGCGATCACGATGCTGCTCACCGATCGTAACTTCGGCACCACGTTCTTCGATCCGAAGGGCGGCGGCGATCCGATCCTGTTCCAGCATCTATTTTGGTTCTTCGGCCACCCCGAAGTGTACATTCTCATTCTGCCGGCCTTCGGCATTATCTCGCAGATCATCTCGACCTTCTCGAAGAAGCCGATCTTCGGCTACCTCGGCATGGCTTACGCGATGGTCGCGATCGGTGTCGTCGGTTTCGTCGTGTGGGCGCACCACATGTACACCGTCGGCATGTCGTCGACCGCGCAGGCTTACTTCATGGTCGCAACCATGGTCATCGCGGTGCCGACCGGCGTGAAGATCTTCTCCTGGATCGCGACGATGTGGGGCGGTTCGATCCGCTTCACCGCTCCGATGCTGTTCTCGGTGGGTCTGATCTTCCTGTTCACGCTCGGTGGCGTGACGGGCGTGATCCTGTCGAACGCAGGCGTCGATCGCGCCTTCCACGACACCTATTATGTCGTCGCGCACTTCCACTACACGATGTCGCTCGGCGCCACCTTCGGCATCTTCGCGGGCTGGTACTACTGGTTCCCGAAGATGTTCGGCTACATGTATTCGGAAACGCTCGCGAAGCTGCACTTCTGGACCACGTTCTTCGGCGTGAACCTGATCTTCTTCCCGCAGCACTTCCTCGGCCTCGCCGGCATGCCGCGCCGCTATGCGGACTATCCGGATGCCTTCGCAGGCTGGAACTTCGTGTCGTCGATCGGCTCCTACATCTCGGCGGCCGGCGTTCTGATCTTCATCTTCACGATCATCCACGCCTTCTCCCGCAAGCAGCAGGCCGCGGACAATCCGTGGGGTGTTGGCGCGACCACGCTGGAGTGGACGGTTTCGTCGCCGCCGCCGTTCCACACCTTCGATAAGCTGCCGCAGGTGAAGTAATCCCTGCTGGCTTGAGAAATACCGGCGGGCTGAAAAGCCCGCCGGAATCGTTAAAGAGAACGGCCTTGTTCCGCTTCTCTGGAGTTAGTCAAAGTCGAACCGAACGATTGTCATGTCGTTGATTTCAGAAGAACGCATCTCGCGCGCCGAAACCCTCCCGGGTTTTGCCGGCGTCGAGGACTACTGGGCGCTCTTGAAGCCGCGCGTGATGTCGCTGGTGATCTTCACGGCGCTGGTCGGTATCGTTCGCGCGCCCGGTGAGATTCATCCGGTGCTCGGTTTCGTCGCCCTGCTTTGCATCGCAATCGGTGCCGGGGCTGCCGGCGCCCTGAATATGTGGTGGGACGCCGACATCGACGCGCGCATGGACCGTACGCGGGCGCGGCCGATTCCAGCCGGCCGTATCGAGCCGGGCGAGGCCATGGTCTATGGCCTGATCCTCTCGGGCGCTTCGGTGCTGATGCTGGGCCTGCTCGTCGGCTGGCTCGCCGGCGCACTTCTGGCTTTCACGATCTTCTTCTATGCCGTGATCTATTCGATGTGGCTGAAGCGCGCGACGCCGCAGAATATCGTGATCGGCGGCGCTGCGGGCGCGCTTCCGCCGGTGATCGGCTGGGCTGCCGTGACCGGCAATGTCGCGCTCGAGCCGCTCATTCTTTTCGCGCTCATCTTCATCTGGACGCCGCCGCACTTCTGGGCGCTCGCGCTCCTGAAGAAGCGCGACTACGCGCGTGCCGGCATTCCGATGCTGCCGAACGTCGCCGGCGATGACGAAACGCGGAAGCAGATTCTGCTCTACTCGCTCGTGCTCGCGCCAGTCGGCGTGGCGCCCTTCGCGCTCGGCATGACCGGCTGGCTCTACGGCGCCACTTCCATTTTCCTCGGCGCGCTCTTCCTCGTCTTCGCATGGCAGGTTTATCGCAAGCGGGAAGGGGACGCCGCCGAGCGCGCGGCGAAGCATCTGTTCGCCTTCTCGGTCCTGTATCTGTTCCTTCTGTTCTCCGTTTTGCTCGTCGAAGGGATGGCACGGTGAAAGCAATGACCGACAAGAAGGGCGTCGTTCTTACCGAAGCACAACAGAAAAGCCGCAAGCGCCGGTCGCTCGCGCTCGCGCTCGTGCTCGCCTTTCTCTGCGTCCTTTTTTACGTCGTGACCATCGTGAAGCTGGGTCCGGGCGCGATGAAGAAATCCGAGCTGCCGCGGATCGAGGTGGTCGTATGAGCGGCGGACCGAACATCGATCCAGCCTTGGCGCGGCGCCACCGCAACCTTGCGCTGTCGCTTTCGGTCTTCGTCGCCTTCATGGTCGGTGCGTCGTTCGCCGCCGTTCCGTTTTACGATTGGTTCTGCCGCACCACCGGCTTCGGCGGCGTTACGCAGGTCGCGACCAGCGCGCCAGAGAAGAAGCTCGAGCGCAAGATTCGCGTCCGCTTCGACGCGAACGTCGCGGGCGTTCCGTGGGAGTTTCAGCCGGAGGTCCGGGAAATCGAAGTCGCGATCGGGGAATCGGTGCTGGTGCACTATTTCGCGACCAACGTTTCCAACAGCGAAACCGTCGGCACCGCGACCTACAACGTATCCCCGCCGCAAGCGGGGCTCTATTTCGCGAAGATGCAGTGCTTCTGCTTCACCGAGCAGCGGCTCGGCCCCGGCGAGAAAATGCCGATGCCGGTCGTCTTCTTCGTCCGGCCTGAAATCGAGGAAGACGCCGACGCGCGGCAAATCCGCACGATCACGCTTTCCTACACCTTCTTCCCGGTGGAGAAGCCAAAGCCCGTCGCCGCGGCTCCGCGCGCCGGGACGACGCAGTAACCCGCGCAGGGTCCGAAACAGGGGTTTCCGGACCGTGCGCAGCGTAAGTGTCGCCTTGCGGCTTCCCGCGGGGCGCTGATAGAAACGACGAACGACCTGATGCCGGGCAATCCCGGCATCGAGTGGAGAGAACGAAAATGGCCGACGCGCACGCAAAACCGCAACACGACTACCATCTCGTCAATCCGAGCCCCTGGCCCATTCTCGGCGCCTTCTTCGGCCTCGTCGTGACGATCGGCGCGGTCATCTGGATGCGCGGCGGCACGTCGCTCATCACCGTCGCGGGCATGCTGGGTCTTATCTACGTCGCGATCGTCTGGTGGCGTGACATCACCATCGAAGCGCAGACCGGGCATCACACCAAAGTCGTCCAGCTGCATCTGCGCTACGGCATGATCCTCTTCATCGCGTCGGAAGTGATGTTCTTCGTCGCGTGGTTCTGGGCCTATTTCGATGCGGCGTTCTTCCCGGGCGAAGTGCATCAGTACATGCGCACTGAACTGCTCGGCGGCGTGTGGCCTCCGAAGCCCGCCGAAGGGTTCAAGGGCACCTTCGATCCGTGGCACCTGCCGCTCCTGAATACTCTTATTCTCCTGACCTCCGGCACCACGGTCACCTGGGCGCACCATGCGGTGCTCGAAGGCGATCGCAAGGCCGCGAAGCAGGCGCTCTGGCTCACCGTTGCGCTCGGCGCGCTGTTCACCTGCGTGCAGGTCTACGAATACATGCATGCCGGTTTCACGTTCTCGGGCCACATTTACGGCGCGGCCTTCTTCATGGCGACCGGCTTCCACGGCGTGCACGTGCTGATCGGTACGATCTTCCTCGCCGTCTGCCTTTATCGTCTGTACCTCGGCCACTTTACGCCGGATCACCACTTCGGCTTCGAGGCCGCTGCCTGGTACTGGCACTTCGTCGACGTCGTGTGGCTGTTCCTGTTCGTCTGGATTTACGTCTGGGGTGCGGGCACGCCGCTCGCGCACTGACGCCGCAATCGAAAGCCAAAAGGCGGAGATGCAAAATTCCGCCACACCGAACGAACCCTCAGTCCCGCCCTTCAAGGCGGGACTGACTTGTTCTTGCCCCTGCTGTGGGCGGGGAAAGCTGTTCAACGGCTATCTCGCGCTTGCACCGCGCTGCACCGCTTGCGGTCTCGACTATTCCTTCGCCGACTCGGGTGACGGTCCTGCGGTCTTCGTCATTCTATTCGGTGGACTGATTGCGGTCCTCGCCGTGCTTGCCGTCGAGTTGATCTGGCGGCCATCCTATTGGGTGCATGTAGCGGTCGGTATTCCGGCGGTCCTCATCGCGACCCTGTTTCCGTTGCGCGTGTTGAAGGCGCTTCTGATCGCGCTTCAGTTTCACCACAAGGCCGCGGAAGCGCGACTGGACAAGCGCCCGTGACGCGCGTGCAGGCCATCAAAGGTCTGATCCTTCCGGGAGCGCTTTCCGTGCTCGCGCTGATCGTTTTGATTTTGCTCGGCACCTGGCAGATGCAGCGGCTGGCGTGGAAGGAGAATTTGATTGCGACCGCTTCGGAGCGTGCGAACCGGCCGGCAAGGCCACTTCATCGTTCGGACACATGGCCGGAACTGGATTTGACCCAACACGAGTATCGTCTGTTCCATGCGAGTGGCCGCTTCCGGCACCAGGATGAAGTGCAGGTCTATACGGTCCTGTCCGATGCAAAGGGCACCTATTCCGGTGCGGGGTATTGGATTCTCACTCCGTTTGAACTTGAGAATGGCGGCATCGTCATCGTAAACCGCGGCTTCGTTCCGCTCGAGAAGAAGAGTCCATCGACGCGCGGCGAAGGGCAGACCGAAGGCATGCTGCGCATCACGGGGCTTTTGCGGCAGCCCGAGCAGCCGAATTATTTCACTCCCAAGAACGATGCGAACAAGAACGCCTGGTATAGCCGTTCCCCCGCCGAAATTGCGCAGGCCTTCAACCTGAAGGATGTGGCGCCGTTCATTCTCGATGCGACCGGCGAATATCGTCCGGGCATGCTTCCGCAGCCGAACGAGACCAAGCTTACGTTCACGAACAATCACCTCGGCTACGCCCTGACCTGGTATGGGCTCGCCTGCACCTTGATCGGCGTATTTGCAGCCTTCGCTTGGCAAAGGCTGCGCGCCGCAAGCTGAACTTGCCACGGCTGGCCCCCCTGAATAGGGTGCGCCGCCATCAAGGGAACCCACGGATTTGAAATACGTCTCGACCCGCGGCGAGGCGAAGCCCGCCTCATTCAACGAAGCGCTGATCGAAGGTCTCGCGCGCGACGGCGGACTTTATGTGCCGGAGGCATGGCCGCAGCTCTCGTCCGAAGAGATCGCCGCTTTCCGGGGTAAGCCCTACGCGGAAGTCGCGTTGCGTGTGATTGCACCGTTCGTCGGCAGCGACATTCCTGCACCCGAACTCAAGCGCATGATCGAAGAGGCTTACGCGACGTTCTCGCATAAGGATGTCACGCCGCTGCACCGGCTCCCGAGCGGAGAATATATTCTCGAACTGTTCCACGGCCCGACGCTCGCCTTCAAGGACGTGGCGATGCAGTTGATCTCGCGGCTGATGGACTATGTGCTTGCTGCGCGTGGCGAACGTTGCACCATCGTCGGCGCGACGTCCGGCGATACCGGGGGTGCCGCGACCGAAGCCTTCCGCGGCCGCGAACGCATCGATCTCTTCTTCATGTTTCCGGAGGGGCGGGTGTCGCTCGTCCAGCAGCGCATGATGACGACGGTGCCCGACGCGAACATTCACACGATCGCAATCGATGGGAATTTCGACGACTGCCAGGCGATCGTGAAGGCACTCTTCAACGATCATGCCTTCCGGGATCGCGTCAAGCTCTCCGCCGTCAACTCGATCAACTGGGCGCGTATCGTCGCGCAGGTCGTCTACTATTTCACGGCCGCCGTTGCGCTCGGCGCGCCGGAGAAGAAGATCACCTTCTCCGTGCCGACCGGAAACTTCGGCGATATCTTTGCGGGGTACGTCGCCGCAAAAATGGGATTGCCGATCGAACGGCTGGTGATCGCAACCAACGTGAACGACATTCTCGCACGCACGCTGGATACCGGCGATTATGAGGTACGCGGCGTCGTCGCGACCACTTCGCCGTCCATGGACATTCAGGTGTCGTCGAACTTCGAGCGGCTGCTGTTCGATGCATCCGGCCGGAACGCCGGAGCCGTGCGTCATGCGATGCGCGACCTCTCCGAAAAGGGCCGCTTTTCCCTGAGCGAAAAAACGCTCACGACTATGCGTGGCTTGTTTTCCGCTGCCCGCGCCGACGAGAAGGAAACCTACGCCACGATCCGCGAGGTGTACGAGGCGAGCGGTTACGTGCTGGATCCCCACACTGCCGTCGGCGTCGCCGCCGCCCGCAAGCTCGGCGCGGATAAGGCCGCAAGCCCGCTGGTGGTTCTGGGCACCGCGCATCCCGCGAAATTTCCCGATGCGGTCGAAACGGCATGCAAGGTTCGTCCCGGACTTCCCGCGCGGTTTGCGGACCTGATGCAACGTGCGGAGCGTGTGAATCCGCTTCCCGACGACGTCAAGGCTGTCGCACAGTTCGTGGCGGCGCTTTCCCGCGCGGCAAAGGCGTGAACGCATGACCACCCGCGTCGACAAACTGCCGAACGGCATCACGGTCGCAACCGACACGATGCCGGAGGTGAAGACGGCGTCGCTGGGCATCTGGGTTGCCGCCGGCGCGCGTTACGAGGACAGCGACGAACACGGCATTTCCCATCTGCTCGAACATATGGCGTTCAAGGGAACGAAAACGCGGTCGGCGCTGCAGATCAGCGAAGCGATCGAGAATGTCGGCGGCGAGCTGAACGCCATGACCGGCATCGAGGTCACCTCGTATTACGCACGGCTGCTCGGCACGGATGTGCCGCTCGCCATCGATATTCTTTCCGACATCCTGACGAACTCCACGTTCGAGCGCAGTGAACTGGGCCGCGAACAGAGTGTCATCGTGCAGGAGATCGGCGGCGCCGCGGACGATCCGGACGATATTGTTTATGACCTGTTTCAGGAAACGGCGTTTCCCGGGCAGGCGATCGGACGGCCGATTCTCGGCACGCCTGAAAGCGTGCGGTCGTTCACGCCGGAAAAACTTCGCGCGTACATGGCGAAGCGCTACCGCGGCACGCACATGATTGTCGCTGCGGCCGGCGCCGTGGATCACGAACAGCTCCACGCCGCATGCGGAAATGCGCTCGCATCCATTCCCGGCGGCGATGTCGGTAAGGCAGAACAGGCGGACTATCGCGGCGGCATGACGATCCGTCCGCGCAAACTCGAACAGACGCACCTCGTGCTCGGTCTCGAGGGCGTGTCCTATCACGCGCCGGAGCGTTTTTCGTTGCAGGCTTTCGTCAACCTCGCGGGCGGTGGAAGCTCGTCGCGGCTGTTCCAGGAAGTGCGCGAGCGGCGCGGTCTCTGCTATTCGATTCATGCATTTCATTCGGCCTATCAGGACGCGGGGCTGTTCGGCGTTTCCGCCGGTGCCGATACCGGCGACACCGAAGAACTCACGCGCGTCGTGATCGCCGAGCTGCATGAAGCTGCCGAAAAGGCGACGCAGGCCGAGGTCGATCGGGCCAAGGCGCAGATGAAGGTGGGTCTGCTTTCCGCGCTGGAAAGCGCCTCCGCGCGGGCCGATCAGCTCGGCGCACGTCTGCTGGCCTTCGGGCGCGTCATTCCCTTCGAAGAGATCGAACGCAAGATCGACGAGATCACGCTCGACAGCGTGCGCGCTGCAGGGCGCAAGCTGGTCGGGGGCGGACGGCCCACGTTCGCCGGCGTCGGCGAAGCGAAGGGGCTGGAGCGCGCTGGCGCTGCGGCCGAAGCATTGCAGCATAAGGCAGCCTGAAACAGACTGAAGCCATGGCGTTCTTCAAATCGCTAGGGTTCGCAGCCAGCGCGCCGGTCATCGACGGCGAAGGCGTTTTCATGCGCGTGCCGCGCATGGCCGACTTCGAAGAGTGGGCGGCCTTGCGGGGGGAAAGCCGCAGTTTCCTTGCTCCATGGGAGCCGATCTGGCCGGAGGACGACCTTACGCGCGCAGCCTTCCGCCGCCGTATCCGGCGCTACGAGCGCGACCTGCATGAGGAGAGCGGCTACGCATTCCTCGTTTTCCGCAAGAGCGACCGCGTGATGCTTGGCGGCGCCACGCTGACGAACTTGCGGCGGGGCGCGGCGCAGGCCGGCAGCCTCGGCTACTGGATGGGCGAGCGTTATGCCGGCAAAGGTTACATGAGCGCGGCGATTGCATCGCTCGTGCCGTTCGCGCATTCGGTGTTGCGGCTTCGCCGCATCGAAGCGGCATGCCTGTTGTCGAACGCCGCGTCGATGCGCTTGCTGGAGAAGCTCAACTTCACACGGGAAGGAACGGCGCGGCAATATCTATCGATTGCCGGAAGCTGGCAGGACCATCTGCTCTATGCACGGCTCGCCGGCGACCCGCTGCCTTCGATCCGCGCACCGAAGGATTAGAACGCGCAGACGCAGGTCTTTTTCTGCGCTTCCGTGATGCCCGTGATCGAGCCTTCGATCAGATCGTTCAGCTTCTTCGAACGGAGCGCCTGCGCCTCGATCCACGCGACCGATTCCACCAGCGAAAGGTTGTCGATCTGCTCTGCGTTGGGCTTCTCTCCCTTCAGCAGATCGCGCGTCGTTTCGAGAATTGCGAAAACACTCGCCGGAGGATTCTCGATCTTGGCGCCTGCGGCCTCGGCTGCGCGCAAGGCAATCTTGCGCAGGTCGTCGCCTTCTCCTGCGTTCAGGTTTTTGCGAATCTGGTCCATTGCGCGGGCATAAGCCTTCATCGGCGGCTCGATGCGGGCGGTCACGTAATTGATCGTCTTG
>VFQR01000280.1_pt1 | contig 89773 bp, 71 predicted proteins | sample 3512321 | NCBI WGS metagenome assembly VFQR01 (sample SAMN10412374, study PRJNA504923) | tailings metagenome | isolation source: Relicate 3 Philex TSF1 revegetated site | place: Philippines: Tuba, Benguet | collected 2017-08-29 | reverse complement strand
GCCTGAATCAGAAAACCCCCACCATGGGAATCCTGTTTATGGGTTCACGACCTAGGCCGACAGGTCGGCCTCCAGAAAGCGCTCGACCGCGCCCATTGGCACGCCCTTTGCCACGAACGCGTCGCCGATCCCGCGCACCAGGATGAAGGGAAGGCCATCTGCCGTCGCCTTCTTGTCGTGGCGCATGTGGGCGACGAGGCGCGGCGCGGCGTCCGCTGCGATTCCGGCCTCGTGCGGCCAGGCCATCAGGCCGGCCGCCTTCAGGTGGCGGGTCAGACGTTCGGCGTCGGCCGCCGGTGCCAGCCCGCGCGCCGCCGAGAAGCGCAGCGCCTGTGCCATGCCGATGCCCACCGCTTCGCCGTGCAGCAGCCGGTCGGTGAATCCGGTCTCGGCCTCCAGCGCGTGGCCGAAGGTGTGGCCGAGGTTCAGCAGCGCGCGGATGTCGTCGGTCTCGCGCTCGTCGGCGGCCACGATCGCGGCCTTTGCGCGGCAGGATTGGGCGATGGCATGCGCCAGAACGGCCGTGTCCCCCGCCAGCAGGCGCCCGGCATTGGCCTCGCACCAGTCGAAGAAGGCCGCATCCTGGATCAGCCCATATTTCAGGATCTCGGCATAGCCGGCCCGCATCTCGCGCGCGGGCAGCGTGGCGAGGCAGTCGAGATCGGCCCAGACGGCGAGTGGCTGATGGAAGGCGCCGACCAGATTCTTGCCCTGCGGCATGTTGATGCCAGTCTTGCCGCCAACCGAGCTGTCCACCATCGCCAGCAGCGTCGTGGGCACCTGCACGAAGGGAAGCCCGCGCTTCAGGATGGCGGCTGCGAAGCCGGCGAGGTCGCCCACCACGCCGCCGCCCAGCGCGATCACCAGGTCCGAACGGGTAAGCCCCAGGTCGAGCAGCCGCCCAACGAGCGCGTCGAGGCCGGCGAAACTCTTGGTCGCCTCGCCCGGCGGCAGGATGACGGGGGTCGAATCCCGATCCCCGAGCCCCGCCTGCAGCCGTGCCAGATGCAGGGCAGCGACCGTCTCGTCGGTCACGATGGCGATCCGCCTCGCGCCCGAGAGCCGGTCGATGCGCGCGCGGGCCTCGGCCAGCAGGCCGGTGCCGATGCTGATGCGATAGCTGCGGGACCCCAGGCCAACGGGCACGTCGATGAGGGTCATGGGCGTGTGTCCGGTCAGTCGGAATGGCCGTCGAGGGCCTCGAGGATGGCGGTCACGCTGTCCTCGTGCGGCCCCTGTCCAGAGACGATCCGGATCGGCGCCTGCAGGTAGCAGGGCCGGCGGACGTCCATCAGCTCGGTCAGCACGGTGCGCGGGTCGCGGCCCGCCAGCAGCGGCCGGTGGTTCCGCCGCGCCACGCGCGCGACCAGCGTGTCGATGTCGGCGTCCAGCCAGACGGCGGTCGTCTTCGCCAGGATCAGCGCGCGGGTGTCCGGATCGACGAAGGCGCCGCCGCCGGTGGCGATCACGCCGGGCCTGTCGCGGCCCACTCCGGCCTCGATCAGGCGGGCGATCACCCGCCGCTCGCCGTCGCGGAAGTGCGGCTCACCGAAGCGCGCGAAGATGTCGGAAACGGCCATGCGCGCGGCCGCCTCGATCTCGGCGTCGGCATCGGTGAAGGGCCATTTCAGCCGTGCCGCCAGCCGCTTGCCGACCGTCGTCTTGCCCGAGCCCATCAGGCCGACCAGCACGATCGGCCTGTGGCGCCAGCCGGCGGCTGCGCGTCCGGTTGCGGCGCGGGAAGGGGCTTCCACAGGTTTCACGCACGCCGCTATAGGGTGGCTATGACCTCCGGTGCAAACGCCCGCGCCCTCCTTCTGGCGGGCCTGCTGCTTGCCGCCGGAGCCCTGCCGGCCGAGGCCCAGACGCCGCCCGGTGGCGCGCCAAAGTCGCTGCTTCCCGACGATTTCGACGAGACGCCCGCCCCGGTCACGCCGGATGCTCCCGGCACGATCGATCCCGGTGCCGCCGGCGGTTTCGCACCGGTGCCGCTGCCGCCGGCCGACCCGGTCGTGCCCGAGGTGGCGGAGGTGACGCCGCCCGACCCGCTCGTCGAACTCGCCGGGCCCACGCTCAGACCCGATTTCGCGGGCATCCTGGCGCCTGGCACCGGCGGGCTGCCGGCCACGCTGTTCGAGGGCGGCGATTCGCGCTTCCTCGCCACCCTGCTCAACCGGATCGACGCGCCGCTTGCCAGCCGCTGGGCGCAGATCCTGCTCCAGCGGGCGCTCTTGTCCGTGCAGCCGGCGCCTCCGCCGCTCAACCCGGCCGACTGGGTGGCGGCGCGCGGCGCTGCCCTTGCCGCGATCGGCGCCGGGGCCGATGCGCATCGCCTGCTGTCGCGCATCGCGATCGACAGCTACACCGCGCGCCTCTACGCGGTCGCGGCCCAGGCGGCGCTCACGAGTGCCGATCCGATGGCGCTCTGCCCCTTGTCGCCCACCGCGCGGCTCGTCATCGAAACCCCCACCTGGGTGCTGGCCGATGCCATGTGCCTGTCGGTGCTAGGCGACGATGTCGGCTCGTCCATCCTGTTCGACCGGCTGCGGCGCCGCAACCTGGTCGACGGCTTCGACATCGGCCTGGCCGAGCGCGTCGCCTCGGCCGCCGGCGGCGGGCGGCGCGGCGCGAACCCCGAATGGAGCGAGCTGGGCGAGCTGACGGCCTGGCGGATCGGCATGGCGGCTGCGGCCGGCCTCGCCCTGCCCGACGACCGGATTGCCGGGGCCACCCCCGCGCAGAAGGCCTGGATCGTGCGCCTGCCCGGCGTCTCCATCGCCCGCCGCGCGGCGCTGGCCCCCGAGGCGGCGGCGACCGGTGCGCTGTCGAGCGCCGAGCTGAACCGCATCCTCGCCGCCGAGGCGGCAACGCTGGCTGCCGCGCAGGTCGCCTCCAGCCCGGGCGGCCAGCTTCGCACCGCGCATGCCGGCGAGGATGTGGCCCGGCGGATCGCGGCGATGACGGCGCTGTGGGGCCGCGCCCGGCCGGGCACGCCGGCGCATTACGGGTGGCAGGTGGCGACCGCGCCGGCGGCCGCGCGCATCCCGCCCAGCGCCGGCCTGTCCGCCGAGGCGGCCGCCCTCGTCGCGAGCCTGAATGCCGCCGGAATCGTGGCGCCCGCCGCGCGCTGGTGGCAGGCCCTCGCCGGGGCCGATTCCGACGAGCGCGCGGCCGCCTGGGCGCAACTCGTCGCCGTCAGCCCGACCGTTCCGGTCGAGCGCGACCTCTACGACCGTTGGGCCGGCACCGTCTCGTCGCATCGCGCCCGGCTGCTCGCCGCCGGGCTGGCCGGGCTGGGGCGCGGGCAGGTGGGCCAGCCTGCTCCCTTCCTCGACAATGACTGGACCCGCGCGCTCGACCGCGCGGTCGCTGCCCGGCGCGCGGGCGAGGTGATCGTGCTGGTGGCCACCGGCCTCCAGGGCAGCTGGGCCGAGGTGCCGCCCGACTATCTCCGCCGGATTGCCGCCGCGCTGGTGGCCGTGGGGCTGGCGGCCGAAGCGCGGCTGATCGTGGCGGAGGCCGCGAACCGGGGGTAGGGCGGGCGCTGGCGCCCTCGGCCAGGGACCGCTCGTGCAGGCAAAGCCCGCAAGGCGGGGCCGCCGGCCGAGGGTTGTGGCAAGCGCTCTGGCGAGTCTCCGCAGGGCCTGCGGCGAACTGCTTCACAATCCGCCTCAAGGCTGCGGCCGGCGTGCCTCTGATGCGTATCAGGATGACTGGAACCAGTCATCCGCCCGATAGCGCGACCGATCCCTTATTCAGGCGCGGTTCCGCCCAGGGTTAGGCTCAGGACCTATTAAATCACTTGTCCACGTAGCAATGCGCTGATTCAATGGCAGCATCTGGGAGGTGCTGCGGATGTCGGATGTGTGGCTGCTGAATGAGGCGCAGATGCGCCGGATTGAGCCGTTTTTCCCGCTTTCTCATGGTGTTCCGCGGGTTGACGACCGCCGGGTGATCTCCGGGATCATCTTCGTTCTGAAGAACGGTCTGCGCTGGCGGGATGCGCCGGCGGCCTGTGGCCCACAAGGGGCTTGGCGCCTTGAAACCTTGCGCAAGCGACTTCGTGGGTCCTGAGCCTGGCGCGCGGGCCTTGCGCGTGGACCCGCCGCGCGGGCTCCAACGGGCCATTCTTCGCACGCGATAGCCAGGCTACGCGCAAGGCGAGCGAAGATTCGTTGCCACATCCCGGCATCCGGCCTTTTGCTGGGCCAGATGACGAGCTGGGGGACAATCTGCACGATCGCCCTTGCCTTCCTGCCAGCCGCTGCACCGGCCGCCGCACAGGGTCTGCTGTCCAGCGATGATGGCTTCCACCTTTCCGGCACGCAGCGGCTGCGCGCGGAAGCCATCATCGGCCAGCCGCGGGCGGGTGTCGACGGCGATGACCTGCTGCTGAACCTTCGGACGACCCTGCTGGCGCACTATCGGCGCGGGTCGGTCACGCTGGCAGCGGAACTGTGGGACAGCCGCGCCTGGGGTGCAGCCGACGGCACGCCGCTTTCGACCAACGAGGTCAATGCGCTGGAGCCGGTGCAGGCCTTCATCCGCATCGAGGCTGCCGATGCACCGGGGTTCACGCTGGACGCCGGCCGTTTCATGCTGAACATCGGCTCGCGCCGGCTGATCGCAGCCGACGACTATCGCAACACGACGAATGGCTACACCGGCGTCAAGCTCGACCTGGGCACCCGGGGCGGCAGTCGGCTGAGTGCCCTCTACGTCCTGCCGCAACAGCGCCTGCCGGACGACATGAAGGGGTTGCGGTCCAATCGGGCCGTGCTGGATCGTGAAGGCTTCGACCTGCAGCTCTATGGTGCGCTGGGCAGCTACCGGCGCCTCCCTGCCGGACTGATCGGGGAAGCCGGATTGTTCCGCCTCGTCGAACGCGATCGAGACGGCCGCGCGACGCGCGACCGGGAACTGACGACAGCGAGCATCCGGCTGCTGAGGCCGCCGGCGATCGGCCGGATCGATTTCGAGATCGAAGCGATCGGCCAGCGGGGCAGCATCGCCGAAAGCCTTCGGCCCGGCGCGCCGCGGCTCGATGTTGCGGCCTGGTTTCTGCACGCGGACATCGGCTACAGCTTTCCCGGGGGGTGGAAGCCGCGGATCGCCATCGACTATGACCATGCCAGCGGCGACCGGCCGGGCGGCCGGTACACGCGCTTCGACACCCTGTTCGGCATGCGCCGCGCCGAACTCGGGCCGGCCGGCCTCTACAATGCGTTCGGCCGCACCAATGTGCTGAGCCCCGGCCTGCGGCTGGAAGCGACGCCCGGACACGGAACGGACCTGATGGCGACGCTGCGACCCATGTGGCTCGATGCAGCGACCGACGGCTTTTCCACCACGGGCGTTCGCGACCCCTCGGGTCGCTCGGGACGCCATGCCGGCACCCAGCTCGACTTTCGGCTGCGCCACGAGCCGACGCCGCGGCTGCAACTGGAACTGACCGCCGTCGGCCTGCTGAAGGGCCGCTTTCTGACACAGGCGCCGAACGCAAATCCGGATCGGCGCGACACGCTGTATGTCTCGCTGAACGCCAGTACAGGCTTCTGATCATCCGGCCGGCCGATTCATTCGGCCGATGTCAGATGTCGCTGTTGTCAATCGCCCCGGTAGATATACGAGCCTGGGTAAGCGGGAGTTCCAGCCGGTGCCGAAGACGTGACCTCGACCATCGACGTGACGGCGTGGCTGGCCGGGATCGACTGGCTGGACATGCTGCCCTTCATTGCCATCGGTTTTGCAGCGCAGATCGTGGACGGGGCCCTGGGCATGGCTTTCGGTGTCATCGCCTCGACCCTGCTGGTCAGCGTCATGGGCGTGCCGCCGGCCCGGGCTTCGGCGGGCGTTCACCTGGTCGAGATGTTCACCACCGGCGCCTCGGGCCTCAGCCACATCGCCGTGCGCAACGTGGACTGGAAACTCTTCGCACGAATAGCGGTGCCCGGTATCATCGGCGGGGTGCTCGGGGCCTATGTCTTGTCCAACGTCGCGGCATCCGTCGCCCGGCCACTGGTGATGCTCTACCTGACGACCCTGGGCTTCTACATCCTCTACAAGGCGCTCACCTACCCGCCCCAGCCCCGGGTCAGAAGCGCCAGGGTCGCGGTGCCGCTCGGATTCGTGGGCGGGTTCATGGATGCGTCCGGCGGCGGCGGATGGGGGCCCATCGTCACGTCCAACCTGCTGATCCAGGGAACCGATCCGCGCAGGACCATCGGCACCGTCAACACCGCGGAGTTCCTGCTGACGACCGCCATTTCCATCACCTTCATCCTGACGCTCGGGTTCGAGGCCTTCACCAAGGTGACGGGCGGCCTGCTCATCGGCGGCATCATGGCCGCCCCCTTCGGTGCCCTGGTGGCGCGCCACCTGCCGATCAGGAGCCTCCTTCTGCTGGTCGGGATCGTGCTGACGGCGACCAGCCTGTTCAGCCTGTGGCGGGCGCTGAGCTGATGGCGACCGGGCCGATCGCCAAGGGCGGCACCCCCTACCACGACGCGGAGATCGCCATCGTGGGCGGCGGGTTTTCCGGTTCGGCGCTCGCCATCAATCTCGCGCGCCACCAGGGCCCGTCGACCCTGCTGCTGCACCGGCGCCCGCGGGCAGGATTCGGATTGGCCTATTCGACGACCGATGCGGTTCATCTTCTCAACGTGCGCGCCGCCAACATGAGCGCGCTGCCGGACGAACCCGATCATTTCACGGGATGGATCACGGCGCGGGGCCTAGGGACCGGCAGATGCTTTGTGCCCCGACAGGTCTATGGGGATTATCTGTCGGCGCTGCTGGAGAGCTGTCGGGCAGCCGCGCCGGCCCGGCTGCGCCTGATGCCTGCCGATGTGCAGGCGATCGAGCGCACCGCTGATGGCTTCCGGCTTCGCCTGGAGTCGGGCCAGCCGATCCGTGCCGGCCGCGTCGTGCTGGCCATGGGCAATCTGCCGGCGCGTACGCCGCCCGGCCTGGCCCGGATCGAGGGCGATCCCCGCTATATCCCGGATCCCTGGTCTGCCGACCCGGCGTCCGGGCTCGAGGATGGCGATCATGTGCTGCTGCTCGGCACGGGCCTGACGGCGATCGATGTCGCGCTCCGGCTGGCGGAAGCCGGCTATGGCGGGCGGATCACGGCCCTGTCGCGTCGCGGGCTGCTGCCGCGCGAGCATGATGCGTCCCCGCCGCCGCCGCTCCTTGCCATGCCGCCGGCCCCGAGCGTTCGGGCCGTGGCCCGTCACCTGCGGGCCGAGGCGGCGATGATCGGCTGGCGCCAGGCCGTGGACCGGCTGCGGCCGCACACGCAATTGCTGTGGCAGCGCATGAGCCTGTCCGAGCGGCGCCGCTTCCTGCGCCACGCGCGGCCCTGGTGGGACGTGCACCGTCACCGCATGGCGCCCGACGTCGCCCGGCGGATCGAGCGATTGCAGGAGGAAGGCCGGCTGGCCGTCATGCGCGGGCGGATCACCGGCATCGCCACGGCCGGCCGCGGGCTGCAGCTGTCGGGCCGCACGCCCGATGGCGGCCCCCTGCGGCTCGATGTCCGGCGGATCATCAACTGCACGGGATCGGGCGATCTAGCCGGCTGCCGCGATCCCCTCATCAAGAGCCTGATGGCCGAAGGCCTCGCGCGGGCCGATCCGCTGGGCCTGGGGTTCGACACCGATCATGTCGGGCGCGTGCGCGGCGCCGGCGGCGCGATCACGCCCGGCCTGTTCGCGGTCGGCCCGCTCACCCGCGGCGCCTTCTGGGAAATCACCGCCGTGCCCGACATCCGCCGCCAGGTCTGGGCGCTGGCACGCCGGCTGGCCGACGCCCACTGGGTCGGCGGAGAGGGGCTTTGAGGCAGCCGCCCGACCCGATGCCGCACAACCGGCTGCCCAAGGCGCGGACAGCCTGATAAGCTGGCCACGGCCGGACGGCCGGTCGAAAAGGGAAGGATGCCAAGGAAATGCCACCGCTCGCCGATCGGGATCGAGGACAGGGCGCAGCCACCTCCCTGCTGCTGCGCCAGCCGGACGACTGGCATGTGCACCTGCGCGACGGCGACATGCTGGCTGCCGTCCTGCCCGCCACCGCGCGCCAGTTCGCGCGGGCCATCGTCATGCCCAACCTCGATCCGCCGGTGACCACCGCTGCTGCTGCTGCTGCCTACCGCGCCCGCATCCTGGCCGCCCTGCCGCCGGACATGGCCTTCACCCCGCTGATGACCGCCTATCTCACCGACGAGACCGACCGGGCCGACATCGCCGCCGGCTGGCGGGACGGCATCCTCACCGCCTGCAAGCTCTATCCCGCCCACGCCACCACCAATTCCGCTGCCGGCGTCACCGATGTCACGCGCCTGTATGCCCTGTTCGAGACCATGGAAGAGATCGGCATGCCGCTGCTGCTGCACGGCGAAGTGACCGATTCGCATGTCGACATCTTCGACCGCGAGGCGGTCTTCATCGAGCGAATCCTCCAGCCCCTCGTCGCCCGCTTCCCCGGGCTGTCGATCGTCTTTGAACATATCACCACCGAACAGGCGGTCGACTTCGTTTGCCAGGCCGGCCCCCGCATCGCCGCCACCATCACCCCGCACCATCTCCTGATCAACCGCAACGCCATGTTCGACGGCGGCATCCGGCCGCATTTCTACTGCCTGCCGGTCGCCAAGCGCGAGCGGCACCGGCTGGCGCTGCGCCGCGCCGCCACGTCCGGCAATCCGAAATTCTTCCTCGGCACCGATTCCGCGCCCCATGCCATCGGCGACAAGGAATCGGCCTGCGGCTGTGCGGGCATCTACAATGCCCCCGTCGCGCTCGAATGCTATGCCCGCGTGTTCGAGGAGGAAGGCGCGCTCGACCGGCTGGAAGGCTTTGCCTCGCTCCACGGCCCGGCCTTCTACCGGCTGCCGGTGAACGAGGGCCTCATCGTGCTCGAACGCCGGCCCCAGCCGGTCGCGGCACAGATCCCCGCGGCCGGCACCGCCATCGTCCCGCTGGCTGCCGGCACCACGCTCGACTGGACGTTCGCTGGCCGGGCCGGAGCGGGCCCTCGATGATGGCGATCGGCAGCAACGCACGGTGGTGGCGGGGATGAATGTCGAGGTCAGGCTGAAGGCGCAGTTTCTGGTCGGGGGCGAGATCGCCATGGGGCCGGGCAAGGCGGACCTACTCCAGGCGATTGCCGCCGAGCGTTCGATCTCGGGCGCGGCACGGGCGATGGGGCTCAGCTATCGCCGCGCCTGGCTGATGGTGGCCACGATGAACCGCTGCTTTGCCACCCCGCTGGTGGAAACGGTGAAGGGCGCCCGCCACGGCGCATCCCCCACCGCCGAAGGCTATGCCGCGCTCGGGGCCTATCGCCGCCTGCAGGCGGCGCTGGCGGAAGCCGCCCCGGCCGAGGTGGCGACGCTGCGGGCCATGCTCAGGGCTTCGGGCTCAGCATGATCCGCACCTCGGGGCCCGGATTGCCCGAGAGCTGCATCGTGTAGCTGCCCGCCGCCAGCGGGAATTCGACGACCTTGCGAATGCTGGTGCAGGGCGCCAGCGCGCCGAACGCCGTGGACTGGACCATGCCCGCAGGGCCGATCAGGTCCACCCAGACACCGGTTGAGGCGGAAAAGCGCCAGACCCCTTCCCTGGGCACCTCGACCCGCAGGATTCCGGCATGGGGGTCGGCGGGGGTGCGCGCCTGGCCGGGCGGATCCCTGAACGTCACGTCGGCAGCCGGATGCAGGCGAACCGCAAGGCCCACACCCGCCGGAACGAGCGGGCCGTCGCCCGATGCCGCGGCCGCAACCGGCTGCGCGGCCCTGCCCCAGGCGACGAGGTCGGCGGGCAGGTTCGCGTCGGAGACCTCGCGGCACACCGGCTGGGCCATCTGCGCCGCCGCGGGTGCGGCCGGCAGGGCAAGGAGCAGGGCGGCGCAGACGGCGTCTTTCATCATCGGCTTTTCCTGTGCGGGCGTGATGTATACGGCGATATACAGGAATCGACCAGGGGGGAAGCCCGCATGCCACGCCGGACTGCTGCGATCGGGGCGCTGTTGCTGCTATGGCCGGGGGCGGCTTTCGCCCAGCCGGGGCCGGCGCGGATCGTGCCCTTCGACCTCGGCACCATCACCGTCACGGGCAAGCGCGCCGACACCGCGGACATTGGCGGGGCGTCGCTGTCGGCCGAGGCGATCCTCGCCTTCGAGCGGCCGACGCTCGACGAGGCACTGAAGCTGGTGCCCGGCGCCACCGCCTCGAACAGCGGCGGCGCGCGCAACGAGCGGCTGATCTTCGTGCGCGGGTTCGACCGGTTCCAGGTGCCGCTGTCGGTGGACGGGATCCGACTCTATCTGCCCGCGGACAATCGGCTGGATTTCGGGCGCTTTCTCACCGGCGACGTGGCCGAGGTGCAGGTCGCCAAGGGCTATGTGCCGGTGCTCGACGGGCCGGGCGCGATGGGCGGCGCGGTGAACCTGGTGACACGCACGCCGAGCCGGGGAATCGAGCTGGAGGCCCGCGCCGGCCTGACGCTCGATCGCAGCGGCGATGTTTCGGGCCACGAGCTGTTCGGCTATGCCGGAACGCGCGCGGGGCGCTGGTATGCGCAGCTGTCGGGCGCGGTGAAGGACCGCGACTTCTTCACCCTGTCCGATGATTTCGTCCCCACGCCCAACCAGGGCGCCGGCCGGCGCGACCTGTCGGATTCGCGCGACTGGCGGGTGAATGCCCGGATCGGCTTTGCGCCGGTGGCGGGCGGCGAGATCGCGCTCGGCTACACCCGGCAGGAAGGCGCCAAGAATGCGCCGATCGAAACGACCTTTCCGCTGCCGGTCCAGCGCTTCTGGGCCTGGCCCGAATGGAATCTGGAAACGGTCGCGCTGTTTGTCGCATGGCCGCTGGGCGATACCGCCCGCCTGCGCGCCCGGGCCTATGGCGCGCGCTTCGACAATCTGCTGCGGTCGTTCGACAACCGCGCCCAGACCCGCCAGTCGCTGCCGCGCGCCTTCAACAGCCAGTATGAGGACCAGGCGATCGGCGGCTTCCTGCGGCTGGACGTCGATCTGGCGCCCCGGCACGCGCTGGGCATCGCGCTTCATGTGCGCGAGGACGAGCATGTCGAGTACAGCCAGATCTTTCCGTCGGGCTTCACCGAGCCGCCGCAGACATCGCTCGAAACCAGCTGGAGCGCGGCTGCCGAGCATCGCTGGGCCATCGCCGGGCCGGTGTCGCTGAGCCTTGGCGCAAGCCTGGACTGGCGCGATCTCCACCGGGCGCAGGATTTCGGCGTGCCGCCCGGCGGCGGCGCGGCGCGGGTGTTCGATTATCCGACCGCCGGTGGCTCGGCCTGGAACGCGCAGGGCAGGCTCGACTGGCAGCCCGATTCCGCCAACCGGCTGTCGTTCGCCGTCTCCTCGCGGGCGCGCTTCCCGACCCTGTTCGAGCGTTTCTCCTCCCGCTTCGGCGGGGCGACATCGAACCCGCAGCTCGGTGCCGAACGGGCGACACAGGTCGAGCTTTCGGGCGCGCGGGAGGCGGATCGCTGGCGGGCCGAGGGCGCGCTGTTCGTGGCCGACGTGCGCGAGGCGATCTTTTCCGTGCCCGCGCTGTTCTACGTCTGCACCGGCTCGACCAGCCCGCCGCCCGCGCCGGTGCCGGGCTGCGAACCGCAGGCCGTATCCCAGAGCCGCAACGTGGGCAGCGGCACCTACTGGGGCGCAGAGGGCGCGCTGTCGGCCGATCTGTCGAAGCGCCTGCGGGCCGGAGCCAGCCTCACCTTCGTCAGGCGGGACATCCGGAACCCGAACAATGCCGCCTTCCGGCCGACGGGCGTGCCCGACATCTCGGGCTTCCTCTGGGCCGAATGGCAGCCGGCCGACCGGCTGTTCCTGCTGCCGAGCCTGGATTTCGCCGGCGACCGCTGGCTGGTGAATACGGCGGGCACGCGCTGGCAGCGGGATGGCGCCCATGCGCTGGCGAACCTGCGGGTGGCCTGGCGTCCGAGAGGCGGCCTCGAACTTGCCGCATCGGCCCATAACCTGGCCGACAGCAATTACCAGCTGGCCGAGGGCTTTCCGGAACCCGGGCGCAGTTTCCGCCTGTCGGTCCGCTTGCGCCATTGACGATGGCCGGCAGGGGTCCTGCCCGGTTGCAGCCGGTCATCGCCTGCCAGCCCCGCCATCAGAAGCGCAGGCTCGCGGTCAGGCCCCAGGTGCGGGGATCGCCCGGCTGGCCGACGATGAGCCCGGTGGCGGCGGGTGCCGCGGTCAGGAAATCGAAATAGTGGGCATCGAACGCGTTTCGGACCCAGCCGAAGGCCTCGAACCGCTCGCCCCGCCAGCCGGCGCGCAGGTTGGCGAGCACATGGCCCCCGATGTTGAGCACGCGCGACGGCGTCGGGCTGGAGGAGAAATCCGACCGCAGGCTGCCGTCGAGGCCGACATAGAGGTCGCCGCCGGCGGCAAGTGGCAGCCGCTGCTCGATCCCGCAGGAAAGGCTCCAGCGCGGCACGCCGGGGAGCCGGCCGCCCGAGGCATCGACGAAGGCAATGCCGCCGCCCGATTGTTCGATCGGCGGCGGCGCGGTCGGAAAGTCGATGTATCGCGCATCCGTGTAGGTGAGGTTCAGATAGGCATCGAGGTGGCGGGATGGCCGCAGCGCCACTTCCGCCTCCACCCCTTGCGTGCGCACCCGCGGCACATTGGCAAGATAGCCGCGCAGCACGCCGACGGCGTCCGACACGACGTTGGTCTGGAAATCGCGGATGTCGGTGCGGAAGGCGGCGAGGTTGATCGTCGCCGCCCGGTCGAGAAGAGACGATTTCAGACCCACCTCGACATGGTCGACCGTTTCGGGCGCGATGGTCGCCAGTTCGACCGCCGGCGTGACCCCGTCGGCGCGCGTCGGCACGCCGGCAAGATTGATACCGCCCGACCGGAACGAACGCGCATAGGTGGCATAGGCCAGCATATCGCGCGAGGGCTTCCAGGAAAGCGTCACGTCGCCCGACAGGTTCCAGTCCGAGAAGTCCGCCGCATAGAACTGGCTCTGCAGCACGCTGTTCTTGCGCGCCTGCTCGGCCGGCGTCGGATTGGCAAGGCCGCCGGACACCACCGCATCATAGACACCGCGCTTGCGGTCATGGTTGATCCGAAGGCCGGGCGCGATGCTCCAGCGATCCGAGATGTTCCAGGTCAGCTTGCCGAACAGCGCTGCACTGTCGCTGCGATAGCGGATGTCATTGTCCGACCGGAGGCCGTCAAGCAGGGCCGGGTCGCTGCCGTTTTCCGGGCCCAGAAGCCACAGCGACGCGGCACTGCCCTGCGCCTGCGCCCCCTGCGTGTCGATCGACTGGCGGAACAGGAAGATGCCCGCGACATAGTCGAGGCGGTTGTCGCCCGCGGACGCCAGGCGCAGCTCCTGCGTCCATTGCGTCTGCTGCGACGGATTCTGCGAAAGGGTCGTGATCGGAAGCGCGGTGAAGTCGCGGTCGTTGGACGGCTTCCAGTCCCAGGAGCGGAACGCCGTAATCGAGGTGAGCATGGCAGCGCCCAGGTCCCAGTTGGCGGTCAGCGACACGCCGGCCAGCGTGTTGGTGGCGCGGAGCGGGCTGTCATTGTCGACCAGCCGGTCGAAGGGATTGGTGCTGGGCGGCGCATAGCCCGACAGACGGGCGAGATTGTCGAACTGGCGGCTGGCGGCGCGCAGCGTCGGCACCACTTTCACATGGGTCTGCGCGAAGCCTTCCGGATCCTGCCGGTTCCAGTCGCCGGCCAGAATGAACTCCAGACCGTCGCCGGCCTTCCACAGCAGCTGGCCACGGACACCGATGTTGTCGAGCTCGTTCACACGGCGGTTGGTGACGATGTTGAACAGGGTGCCGTCGCGCCGCGTGAAGGACGCGCCGATGCGCGCGGCGAGCCGGTCGGCCACCAGCGGGCCGGAGATCGATGCCTTGGCCTGGACGAAGCCCAGATTGCCGAGCGATGCCTCGCCCCGCCCTTCGAGATCGAAGCTCGGCCGCCGTGTGGTGACGCTGACCGCGCCGGCGGTCGTGTTCTTGCCATAGAGCGTGCCCTGCGGTCCGCGCAGCACCTCGATCCGCTCGACGTCGACGAAATCGAGCGTGGCGGCAGCGAGGCGGGCGAAATGGACTCCATCGACATAGAAGCCGACGCCCTGTTCGATTCCATCGTTGGTAAGGCCGAACGGCGCACCGATTCCCCGGATGTTGATCGCCGAGTTGCGCGGGTTCGAAGAGAAGAACTGCACCGATGGCTGAATCTGCTGCAGCCGCTGCACGTTGAATGCGCCCTGCCGATCGAGGGTGGTGCCCGACACCACGGACACCGCAACCGGCACATCCTGCAGGCTTTCCGACCGGCGGCGGGCCGTGATGACGATGTCGAGTTCGGCAGGCTGGGCGGCCTCGGCCGTCGCGGCAAGGGCCTGTGAGGGCACAGCGGCCAGCGCTGCGGATGCCAGAAGAGCAGGAATCATGCGGTTCTTCCTCCTTGCGCGGTTTCGGTCCCGGCAGGGCCCGCCGGCGGCCCCGCCATGAGCGGACAGGTCGAACGGGGCTCGCCTTGGCGTCGGTCGGTCCGTCATCGGGCGTCCCGGTCACGCGAGCCGCCGGGCAGCAGGCGCTCCTCGGCCGGCATCCGGCCGTCCCGGGCGACCGGAAGCGCGGTGCAGCCGACCTGCCGCCGGCCAAGGGCCCGGGCCACGGACATGGTGCTGGCTTCAGCGGCGCCGGCAGATCGAGCCGGTGGCGCTACCAGGCCAGCGCCGGCGTCTCGCCCGGATCCACGCAATGGAATCGGGCCGTGGCGGCAAGCCGTCTGTCGGCCTCGGCACGCATGGCCGCGGTGTCGATCAGCCGCTGCAGCAGCGTGATGCCCAGCGGCCAGTCGCCAAGGCCGCTGTCGGCATTGATGTGCCCGACGTCGCCGGCGTCGACAAAATGGCTGCCCCAGTGCGCGGCGAACGCCCGGGCTCGATCGATGCCGGCAAAGGGATCGGTGCGGCTGGCAACAAGAATGGACGGAAACGGCAGCGGCAGCAGCGGCACCGGCGCAAAGCCGGAGATGGCCGCAGGCGCTGGCTGCCGCTCGGGATCGGCAGGTGCCACCAGCAGGGCGGCCGCCACCGCCTGTCGATAGGGAGGCCTGTGCTGCGCTGCCCACCAGGCGACGGCAAGGCAGCCAAGGCTGTGCGCAACAAGGATCAGGGGTGCAGGGCCGGCGCGAATGGCAGCATCGAGGCGGCTGGTCCACACCGACCGGTCCGGCCGGTCCCACGGGGCCAGATCAACCCGGCGAAACCAGGGACAGCGTGCTTCCCAGCGTGTCTGCCAGTGTTCCGGCCCGCTGTTTCCCAGGCCCGGCACATTCAGGACCGGCACATTCACGACCGGCGACTGACGGGTCGCCGAACGGTCGCCCGACACCCCGTGCCAGGGTCTGCGGTAGCTCATCCCTTGTCTCCCTCAGCGGTTGGCCAGGAAAAGCTAACACAACCGTTTTGCTTGACAAGGCGACGACGCCAAAGTGTGGCTTTATTGTGGCAAACCCAGGCTTGCGTCAGAAGCGGATTTCGCGTGGCGGCGGGTCGGCGAGCGTCAGCCGGTCCAGCACCAGCGCCGTGGCATCGCGAACGGCCAGCATCACCAGCCGCAGATGACATTCCGATTCCGGCACGCAATTGTCGCACGGCTGATACGCAAACCGACTGGCACAAGGCACCAGCGCCAGGGACCCGCGCGTCATTCTCACGACATCCGAATAGCTTATCGAGGAGGGTTGGCGAAGCAGCCAGTATCCGCCATCGCGCCCGCGCTGGCTTGCCACCAGGCCTTCGCGCGCCAGCTCCGACAGGATCACCGTCAGGAACTTTTGCGGAATCCGCTGCTGCCGGGCAATCTCCGCCAGCTGCACGGGGCCCTCGCCATGACGCCGGGCGAGATACTGAAGTGCCCGGATGGCGTAGCGCGACTTCATGTTCAGCATGACGGCTATCTGCCGAAACGGGCCGCATGTTTCAACTGGATCGATAGAGAAGCTCCGCCGCCGCCGCCGCCGTCTCGCGGGGGCTGCCATCGGCCCCCTCCACCAGCAGGACAGGGGCCGGCCTCCGCTTAGCGCAAGCATCGCGGTCGCCCCGCCATCCGCAGGGTGTCGGCAGCCGGCTTCCGGCGTCAGCGCAGCAGGATGAGCCCGGCTCCCGCCCCCAGCATGACCACCGCCAGTGGCGCCAGCCTGTGCGGCCAGCGGTAGAGCAGCAGCAGCGCGGCGGCCAGAATGGCAAGGCTGACGGGCAGGCTGCTGCTTGCCACCGCTGCCGCGCGGCCGAGATCGAACAGGGTGACGGCGATGACGCCGACGACCCCGGCTGCCACGCCGGCGAGGAAGCGCTGCAGCCGCCGGTTCTCCGTGACGGCTTCCAGCCGCTCGTAGAAAAGCAGCGAGAAGGCGAACGCCGGAAGGAACATGCCCGCCGTGATGGCGAGCGCGCCGGGCAGGCCGCCGATGACATATCCGACAAAGGTGACGAAGATCACGAGCGGCGCGGGCAGGAGGCCGGAAAGCCCCAGGCCGTCGAGGAACTGCTGGTCGGTCATCCAGCCGCGCTCCACCGTGTCGGCGCGGACAAAGGGGATCGCGGTATAGGCCCCGCCGAAGGTGAGCAGCCCGCCCTTGAGGCCGGCCCAGAACAGCGCCAGCGTGGTCGGCGCAGCGGCGACCGCGATGGTGGCCGCAGCAGGCGCCGGCGCCAGCAGCTGGACCGCCACGGCCGCCGCCGCGGCGCCCAACATCACGAGAGCAGCCCCCCACCAGCGGCCGCTGGCCGCGAAGGCATAGCCAAGCCCGGCCGCCGGCAGCACGATCCAGAAACTGGCGCCGGCAAGCGAGGCGACACCGGCCACGACGGCTATGGCCCACAGCCAGCGGTCGAGGAGGATGTGCGCGCCGATCTTGTGCACGGCGCGCACGATCAGCGCGATGACGGCCGCCTGCACGCCCAGGAACAGGGCACCGAGCGCCGTGCCGGTGATCGGCAGCCGGGTGTAGACCCAGGCCAGCGCCAGCATCAGCACGAAGCCGGGCAGCATGAAGCCGAGGCCGGCCAATATGCCCCCAAGCCGGCCGCGGGCGCGGATGCCCAGATGCACGCACAGCTCATGCGCCTCCGGCCCGGGCAGCGCCTGCATCACCGCCAGCAGCCGGTTGAAGTGGCCGCTCGAGATCCACTTCTCCTCGTCAACCAGCTCGCGGCGGATCATCGCGATCTGCGCGACCGGCCCCCCGAAGGCGAGCGCGCCGAAGCCGAGGAAGCGCCAGAACAGCGCCGCATAGCTCAGATGCGGCGGCACGACATCGGCATCGGCGGGGAGGCCGACATCGGCCTCGGCCGGGAGGCCGACATCGCCATCGGCCGGGGCGCCGGATCGCGGCGCGGCGTCCGTCGCGCCTGTCACCTGCTGCCCGTGGCGATCGACACCGGTCATGGCGCCTTTCCCGCCAGCGGGCCGGCCGCTGCACGTGCCGGTCTGCCGGGCGGCCGATGCGAGGTCCAGTTGTGCACCTCGTCCGTTGCATCCCGGCACCAGCGGTAGAGCGAATCATACAGGGTCATGCCGGCTTCCAGCTGGGCATGATCGTCGGCGAACATGCGCGACAGGCCGAGCGAGGCGGCCAGCAGCCCGGCGCATTCGGGTGCAATGTCCGGCCGGCCGGTATCGGCGCCGCGGACGATGGCGGCCAGGCTGAGGAGCGCCGGAAAGCCGGCGAGACCGAGTTCATCCACCATCACGTCGAACGTGCAGAGCTCTGCGCGGTGGCTCCACAGCACGCCGTCGCCTTCGATATCGAACGGCGCGGCACCAAGACGCGCGGCGACCGGCAGCACGGCAGTCGGGCTCACGAACAGGAAGAGGGCGGCCGGATCGACGAAGCGGCGAATCAGCCACGGGCAGGCGATGCGGTCCACCTTGGGTCTGGCGCGCGTGACCCACATGGTGCGCCCCGCGGGATCGCGCGATGGCAGCTTCGTCTGCACCACCATCGGCAGGCCGGCGGCGGCCCAGCCCGCCACGCCGCCCTCCAGCAGTTCGGCCTTGCGGCCCTCCTGGCGAAGCCGGGCGGCAACGCTCTCGCCAGCCGCGCCGCCATCGGCGCAGGCAATGACGATGGCGCTGTCGGGCAGGGCGCCTGCCCACCCGTCGACGAACTCCGGCGCGCGGCGGACGGCGCCCGGGATCAGCCGGGGATCGCGCGCGAGATCCTGCTCGCAGCGCACGTCGACGATGAGCGGGCTCGTCGGCAGTCCGACAAGTTTCACCAGCTTCTCGATCGAAATCGCGTTCATCGCAGGCACGCAGCGTCCCCTAGCAGGAAAGGACGCGATTCTTCAGCCTGTCGCCTCTTGGGGCGATCGCATGCCCCATGGGCCCAGAGATAGCCGTGGCGGCGCGGCTGTCAACCGCCACGGCGCCCGTCAGCCAGCCCGCGCGCGCTGTCAGGCGGCTCGGCTGGGGCTGCATTGTCATGGCCGTCCGCAGCATGATAGGAAGCAGGCACCCATGCTGCCGCTGCCGCATCTCCCCTCGCTTTGGAGCCTGATGGGCGCCTCGCTCGCGATGCTGTTCGCGCTGGTCGTGCTCGAGACGCCTGCGGCTGCGCACTTTGGCGCGCCCCACATCGATCTGCCGCGCCTGGTCAGCACCCAGGCGCCGCCAGCCGGCGCCGGCGCGGCGGAACCGGTGCTGGCCGCGGCCGACCGCTGCGGCGAGGCCTGCGACTGCTGCGCCACCGGGGCAATGCACGCGCATTGTCACCCGCCGGCCGTGCTCGCGGCCAGGGCCGAGCCGGCCCACCATCTGGCCTCGAGCGCCGCTGCCTGGAGCGTGGCGGCGCCCTCTGCCGGTGCGCGCAGTGCCGGCGCGCCGCCCGTTCCGCCGCCGAACGCCGGCTGACCACAGGACAAGTGCGTCCGGCGGCCTTCGCGCCTGCCGGCGGGGCTGCGGCGAAACCGGTCGCGCCCACCCGTTTCCCATGATCCCGGCGGTGCCTCGATGCCTCGACCCGTTTCCCCGCGCCGGCTCGCTGCGTTGGCAGCGCTTGCGCTCGCGCTGATCATTCTCCCGGCCCACGCCGCCGGCGACCCGACCGATGGCCACACCCACGCGGACGAGGCGGCCACCACGGCCGCATCGGGCCCGCCCATCGCCGAGGCTGACGGCAGCCAGTTCGAAGCCGTGCTGGAGCTGGCCGGAGACCATATGCTGATCTGGGTGGACGACCGCGAGACCACTGCGCCGGCGCCCGCCGGCACACGGCTGACCGTCACGGTGGGCGAGCGCGACCTGGCCGTGCAGGAGATCGAGCCGGGCACCTTCCGCGCCGATCTCGCCGGGCCGCACACCGAGCCGTTCGTGGTGGCGCTTGCAGTGGAAGCGCCCACCGGCGCCGATCTCCTGGAAGCAACGCTGCGCCCTGCCCCGGCTGGCGGCGACCACCACCATCCGCTCGACTGGCGATCGGCCGCCATCGGCGCCGGCGCGGTGCTGCTCATGCTGCTGCTGTTCGGCGCTGCGGGCGCCCTGCGGCGGCGCCGCGCCACGGCCACGGCCACGACCGCCATCGCCATCCTGCTGGCAGCCGGCGCGGCGCAGCCGCTGTGGGCCGCCGGCGACCCCACCGACGGCCACACCCATGGCGACGAGGCCCCGGGCGGCGCCGGGATGGCCGGCAACCGGCCGCACCGCCTGGGCGACGGACAGCTGTTTCTGCCCAAGCCGAGCCAGCGCATCATGGGGGTGCGGACGTTCGCGGTCGCACAAGGCACCGGTTCGCCAACCGCACGCATCGCCGGCCGCGTCGTCGCCGATCCGTCGCGCAGCGCCGAGGTTGCAACCGCAAGGGGGGGCCGGCTGGAGCCGGTGGGCAGCAGCTTCCCCAGGGTCGGCCAGCTGGTCCGGGCCGGCGAACCGCTGCTGGCCGCCAGGCCCGCGCTCGATGCCGGGGCGGCGCAGGCGTCTGCCAGCATGCTGCAATCGCTCGACCGCGACATCGCGCTGGCACATGCCGACTATCGGCGCCTCGGCCAATTGGAGGGCGTGGTCGCCCGCGCCGAGATCGAGCGCGCGCGGCTGACGCTTGCCGGGCTTCGGGCGCAGCGCGCCGCCGCCGCCCGGCCCGTCGAGGCCGTGGAAGTGCTGCGGGCGCCGATCGCGGGCCGCGTGGCCCGCGTCTCCGCGCGGCTGGGGATGCTGACGGCGCCCGGCCAGCGGCTGCTGGAGATCGAGGGCAGCACACCGGCGCTGGTGGAAGCGGCTGCACCCGCCGGCGTTGCCGGGCGCGTCATCCGCTCGGCCGAAGCCACCACCGCCAATGGCGTGCGCGTGCCGCTGCGCCTTGTTGGCCGCTCGCCGGGGCTGGAAGGCGGCGTCGAGCAGGTGCAGTTCGCACCGCTGTCGGGCGGCGGCGTGCTCCGCACCGGAGAGACGGTGACGCTCGACCTGCTGCTCGCCGCGACCGGAGCGCAGCAGGGCCTGGTCGTGCCCGCCCGGGCGCTGGTCCGCGATGGTGGCACGCCGGTGCTGTTCGTGAAGATGAGCCCGACGCGCTTCGAGCCGCGCGTGGTGCGCACCCGGCCACTGGCCGGCGGAGCCCTGCTGGTGGAAGCAGGCCTTGCCCCCGGCGACCGCGTGGTGACCGACGGCGCCGCCCTCCTCGCCCAGGTTCGCTGAAGGCCCGCCGCCATGTTCGCGACAATCGTCAATTTCAGCCTGTCGAACCGGATGCTGGTGCTCGCGCTCGCGCTCGGGCTCGCGGTCTGGGGCGCACTCGCGCTCGGACGGCTCCCGGTCGATGTGTTCCCCGATCTCAATCGCAACACCGTCACCGTCATGACCGAGGCGCCGGGGCTGGCCGCCGAGGAAGTGGAGAGCCTTGTCACCATCCCGATCGAAAGCGCGCTCAACGGCCTGCCCGGCACCATCCGCCTGCGCTCCTCGTCGGTTGCGGGCCTGTCCATCGTCTATGTCGATTTCGACTTCGGCCAGGATGTCTGGCGCAATCGCCAGCAGGTCGGCGAGCGGCTGTCGGCCATGGAAGCCGTGCTGCCGCCGGGCGCCAACCCGACCATGGCGCCGGTCTCCTCGATCATGGGCGAGGTGATGCTGATCGCGGTCAGCGGCGCCGATCCGATGCAGCTGCGCGAAATCGCCGAGTTCACGCTCAGGCCCAAGCTGCTTTCGATTCCGGGGGTCGCCCAGGCGATTCCCATCGGTGGTGCCCAGCGGCAGTTCCTGGTGCAGCCGCGCCCGCTCGACATGCAGGCGCAAGGCGTGACGCTCGCCGCCATCGAAACCGCGGCCCGCGCCTTTGCCAGCAACGCCGGTGGCGGCTTTGTCGAAACCGAAGGCCGCGAGCTGCAGATCCGCGGCGTGACACGGACATCCGACACAGCGGAGCTGGCACGTCTGCCGGTCATCGCCGGTGACGGCCGGACCATCCGGCTGGACCAGGTGGCCGATGTCGCCTTCGGGGCCCGGCCGCGCCGCGGCGACGCCGGCTACCAGGGCAATCCGGCGGTCATCCTGTCGGTCGCCAAGCAGCCGGGCGCTGATACCGTGGCGCTGACCCGCGCCATCGAGGCAGCGCTCGCCGAAGCCCAGCGCACCATGCCCGCCGGGCTGAGCGTGGACCGGGTGCAGTTCCGCCAGGCCGACTTCGTGGAAACCTCCATCGCCAACGTCCGCAAGGTTCTGGTCGAAGCGCTGCTGGTGGTGGCGGTCGTGCTGTTCGCCTTCCTGCTGAACACGCGAACCACGCTCATCTCGCTCACCGCCATCCCGCTGTCGGTGCTGGCGACCGTGGTGGTGTTCAGCCTGTTCGGCATCGGCATCAACACCATGACGCTGGGCGGAATCGCGATCGCGGTCGGCGAGCTGGTGGACGATGCCGTGGTGGACATCGAGAACATCTTCCGCCGCCTGCGCGAGAACCGCGACAGGCCGGTGCCCGAGCCGGCCCTTCGGGTCATCTCGCGCGCCAGCCAGGAAGTGCGTTCGGGCATCGTCTATGCCACCTTCATCATCATCCTGGTGTTCGTGCCTCTGTTCGCGCTCGGCGGGATCGAGGGCCAGCTGTTCCGGCCGCTGGGCCTCGCCTATGTGACCGCGATCCTCGCCAGCCTGCTCGTGGCCATCACCGTCACGCCGGTTCTGGCGAGCTTCTTCCTGCCGAAGGCAGCCTTGAAGGCCGAGCAGGACAGCCCGCTCGTGCGCGTGTTGAAGCGCTGGTATGCGGCAGTCCTGCGGCGGGTCTTCCGCCGCGAAGCGCTGGTCTATGCCGTCGCCGGGCTGCTGTTTGCAGCCGGGCTCGCCGGCGCCATGCTGCTGCCGCGCACCTTCCTGCCGCCGTTCAACGAGGGCAGCTTCACCGTCAACATCCAGTTCCAGCCCGGCATCGCGCTGTCGGAATCCGCGCGGATGGGCGCGGTTGCCGAGCGCCTGCTGCTCGAGATCCCCGAGGTCGAAAGCGTTGGCCGCCGCACCGGGCGCGGCGAGCTCGATGAACATGCCGAGGGCGTCCACTACAGCGAACTCGACATCCGGCTGAAGCCCGGTGCCGAACGGTCGCGGGAGGAGATCGCCCGTGAGATCCGCACCCGGCTGGCGCCGATTCCGGCTGCCATCAGCGTCGGCCAGCCCATCGGCCATCGGCTCGATCATCTGGTCTCGGGCGTGCGCGCCGAAATCGTCGTCAAGCTCTACGGCGACGATCTGGATTCGATGCGCCGGACGGCAGCGGAGCTCGAGGCGCGGATGCGCGGCATCCAGGGGCTGGCCGACATCCAGGTGGAGCAGATCGTCCGCGTGGCGCAGCTCGACATCAGGGTCAGGCCGGAGGTGGCGGCCGCCTATGGCGTCACGCCAGCCGCCGTGGCGTCGGCCGCTGCCCGCCTGTCGGGCGGCGAAACGGTCGGCCAGGTGATCGAAGGCGTGCGCCGGTTCGACGTGGTGGTCCGCCTGTCCGAGGAGGCGCGCGCTCCGCAAGCCCTGGCGGCCGCCCTGATCGACACGCCGTCCGGCCCTGTCCCGCTCGGCGTGCTCGCCGAGATCGCCGAGGTCGAGGCACCCAACCAGTATATCCGCGAGAATGGCCGTCGGCGCCTCGCCGTCCTTGCCAATACCGATGGCACGGCCGCTCTCCAGGGCATCGTGGCCCAGCTCGAGGCCGAAACCCGGGCGATCGCGCTGCCGCCCGGCGCCAGCATCCGCCTCGAAGGCACGTTCGAGGCGCAGCGCAGCGCCGCGCGCACCATCGGCCTCCTCGGCCTCATCGCGCTCGGTCTCATCTTCGCGATCCTCTACGGCCGCTACCGCTCGGCACCGCTTGCGCTCATCATCATGGGCTCGGTGCCGCTGGCGCTCGTCGGCTCGGTGGTGGCGCTTGCGATTGCCGGCGAGCCGCTGTCGGTCGCCTCGATGGTCGGTTTCGTGACCCTGGCCGGCATCACCGCGAGGAACGGCATCCTCAAGATCAGCCGGTGGCTCAACATGGCATTGCACGAGGGCCGGGCCCTCGACGAGACGATGCTGGTCGATGGCGCGCTCGACCGGCTGTCGCCGGTGCTGATGACGGCGCTCTCGGCATCGCTGGCGCTGGTGCCGCTGCTGATCGGCGCCGGCGAAGCCGGCAAGGAGATCCTGCACCCCGTGGCCGTCACCATCTTCGGCGGCCTCATCACCTCGACCCTGCTCGATGCGGTAATCACGCCGCTGCTGTTCCGCCGCTTCGGACCCGCGGCCCTTGCGCGGCTTCGGAAATCCGATCCGCTCGGGGCGGACGGCGCCATGCCCGCCACCCTCTATTGACCCCAGGGAGACGACCCATGCGAATCCAGATGACTGCCCTGGCCGGCCTCGCCCTGGCGATCGCCATGGCGGCGCCCGCCGCAGCCCACGAGCCCGCGATCGGCCCGAACGGCGGCCTGCGCCTGCACTGGGGGCCATATCATTACGAGCTGAAGCCGGCGGGAAACCAGGTTCATCTGTTCGTTCTGACCGCAGCAGCCGACAGGCCGGTCGATGCGACGAAGGCGCGGGCCACGGGCCGGCTGCTGATCGGCGGCAAGCTGGTGCCCGTCAGCTTCACGCCGGTCGGCGGCAACCGGCTGACGGCACCCGGCGCGCTGACCGGCGACTGGCAGGCGCAGGTGACCATCACCATGCCCGGCGCGCAGCCGGCGACGCTGCGGTTCACCGAAAAGCAGCGGCGCGCGGTTGCCGGTGCCGGCAAGACCCCAGCCAGGGCAGGCGACCATGGCCACAGCCACTAGGGCGCTCGCCGGCCTGCTGCTGGCAGCGCTCGGGGCGCCGGCTGCGGCGGCGGTCCTGCCCTTTGCGGATGCCGCCCGCCTGGTGCTGGCGCGCGGGCTCGAAGGCGAGGCCGCGCGCGCAACGCTTCAGGGCGCACGCGCCTTTGCCGACCGGGCCGGCGCCCTGCCCGGGCCATCGATCGCAGCCGATGTCGAGAATTTCGGGGCCGATCGCAGCGGGCAGGATGTCGAGGGGGCGCAGCTGACGATTGCCGTGGCGCAGCCGCTGCGGTTCGGCCCGCGGGCCGCATCGGCGCGCACCCAGGCCCGGGCCCAGGCGACGCTTGCCCGTGCCATGGCGGATGCGACCGCCCGGGCCCAGCTTGCCGCGCTGGTGCGGGTCTATGCTGCGGCTGCCGCTGCCGAGGGTCATGTGGCCCTGACCGAGGAGCGGGAGGCGATCGCCGCCCGGCTTGCCGGCAACGCCGCGCGCCGGCTCGCCGCCGGCGACATCGCCGAAGTCGAGGCAAGGCGGGTGGAGGTGGAGGCGGCGCTGGCCGCTGCCGCCCTGCAGGAAGCCCGGCTGGCGGTCACCGCCGCCAACGGCCGGCTGGCGCGGCTGGTGGGGGAGCCGGAGGCGCGCGCCACGCCCGGCTGGCTGGATGGCCTGGCAGGCGCGCCACCGTCCGACGCCGTCGAGGCCGCGGCCGACCGGCCGCTGTGGGAAGCCGAACAGGCCATCGCCGCCGGCGCACTCTCCGTCGAACGCGCCGAGCGCCTGCCCACGGCAGACCTCACGGTCGGCATCCGCCGGTTCCGCGATGCCGATGCCACGGTCGGTGTCGCCGGCATCACGCTCGGCCTGCCGCTCTGGAACGGCAATCGCGGCGCCATCGCCCGCGCCCAGGCCGCCGCCCGCCGCGCCGAGCTGGACACGGCCATCAGGGCCCGGGAAGCGGCGAACCGGCGCGCGGAGGCGCTGGCCCAGTGGCGCGCAGGCGCCGCGCGTCTGGCCGCGATCGACGGGTCCGCGCTGCCGGCAGCGCGGCGGGCGCGCGATCTCAGCCAGCGCGGCTATGCCGCCGGCGCGCTTCCCTATCGCGACCTCGCGGATGCGAACGCGACGCTGATCGCAGTCGTTCAGTCGCGGATCGCCACCCAGCAGGCGATTGCCGGTGCCCGGGCTGCGCTGATGGAGATCACCGGCGATCCCGCCCTCGTCGGCCTGCCCGGCGCCACCCTGCAACCCGCGGAAGACCTGCCATGACCTACCTGCTGGTGAAGGCTGCCATTTCCGGCCTGCTGATTGCCATCGCCTCGGAAATCGCCCGCCGCCACCCCGGTTTCGGTGCGCTCATCGCGTCCTTGCCGCTGGTGTCGCTGCTCGCCATGGTCTGGCTCTGGCGGGACACGGCGGACCGCGTGCTGCTGGCAGACCACAGCCGGGCGACCTTCTGGTACGTGCTCCCCAGCCTGCCGATGTTCCTTCTGATCCCCATGCTGCTCAAGCGCGGCCTTCCCTTCTGGGGCGCGCTGCTGGCAGGCGTTGCCGTCACCGTCAGCCTCTACCTGCTGATGACCCTCATCGCCCCCCGCCTCGGCCTGCGCCTCTGACCACGAACCATCGGCCCCCTGTCGTCGGTTCCGTGCCAGGATCGGTCAGGCAGGAACCGGCCCGCAGACACGACGCGCCAAGACAAGCTTCTGCAGCGGCTGACGCGGCCTCCTGGCCTCTGTCATCCGGATGTAGAATTCGGCCCGAGACAGGATGAACGAGATGAGGATGGGCCAGTTCACGCAGGGGCAGATCATCGCGATCCTGCGGGGGCAAGAGGCGGGGAGGTGCCGGCAGCACGGGGCCAGCTCGGCGACATTCTCTTCGCGAAAGTTGAAGTTCGGCGGCATGAACGCCGGACTCTCACCCTCAGGTTGGAGAAGAATCCGAGGGCCCTCATTGCGTATTCGAGTCTCGCAAGCGACACCTGCGAGTTCAAAGTCGGTGCCAGCGGCTGGATTTTGAGCGTTGACGCTGAACAACTGCCGTCAGCCGGCGGGTTGTTTGGCTGGAACAGAATCAAGGCTTCGGACCGAACTCGTCTGCAGCACTAAGGGCAGCTTCCGCCACACGTCTTCGGTCCGTGTCATCCCGCATGAGGATGTCCGTCGCCAAAGTCGGTACCGGATGCCGATCCTGCGGATCGCGTTCGTCGATCAGAAGCACATCGATCAGGCCTGCATAATGGGCTGCAATCGTCTTGTTGCCTGGCTCCATCCCCAGTTCGGCAAGGATCTTGTCGGTTGGTCCCTTGACGGCCCTGCCTCCGACAAGCGGCGACACCGCGACAACGGGCGCCCGCGCCGCCCGGAGTGCACCGCGCACACCTGGCACGGCCAGAATCGGGTCGATGCTGAGATAGGGGTTGGACGGCGCAATAAGGATCGCGCGAAGGCCCGGCTCACCGAGCCGCTCGATCACCCCGGGCGCGGCCCGCGCCCCATCGGCGCCGTCGAAGCGGATCGAGCGCACGGCTGGCACGCAGCGGCGACGAACGAAATACTCCTGGAAGCTGAGATCGCCTTCTGTCGTCAGCAGGCGGGTGCCCACGGGATCGTCCGACATCGGGAGCATCTCCACCGCAACGCCCCAGGCCTCTGCGTGCCGACGCGTGATGGCGTGCAGCGGCTCACCGCCTGCAAGGCGCACTGTCCGGTCAACATGCAGGGCAAGGTCGCCGTCACCGAGCTGGAACCAGTCGGCCATCCCAAGCGAGCGCGCAGCGGCCATGAACGACCAGCTGTCATTGGCCCGACCCCAGCCCTTGTCCCGGTCGGCCTTGTCCGACAGCGTGTAGAGGAGTGTATCGATGTCAGGCGAGACCCACAGCCCGAGGTGCCGGAAATCGTCGCCCGTGTTGATGATGGCGGTCACCCGCGAGGGTTCCGTCGCCAGCGCTAGCCCACGCACCAGCTTCGAGCCGCCTACGCCGCCCGTCAGCACGACCACACGTCCGGTCAAGCGAACAGATCCTGCTCGATCGGCCGGACGAGCACGTCCGCCGGCTGAGGCACAGCACCCGGCGGGACTGGCTCGACTCCGCGGATCAGGACCAACGGGCACCCTTCCGATCCCTCGCCCATCGCCAGTCCGGCCATCGCCGCTACCGCGTCGGCTCGCGCAACCTCCGTGACCGCCAGCAGCCGTCCATCGCGATCTGGGCGCCCGCGCTGATCCTCGAGGCATGTCAGACCGGCAGCGCCGATCGCCGATCCCACCACCCCCCGACGCCAGGCCCGTCCAAAGCTGTCACAAACAATCACAGCCGGCTCCCAGCCTGCGCGGGCCGACAGCGCAGCGCGGAGCCCGGCAGCGCTGGAGTCCGGATCGAGCGGCAGCAGTAAGGCACCCTGTTCACGCCGAGGGCCGACATTCGACTGGTCGATGCCGGCATTGGCCAGCACGAATCCCAGCCGATGGCGGACGATCAGCGCCCCCGGAACAGAGCGCAGCACGGCCGAGCTTTCCTCAAGGACAAGCTGGACGAGCCTCGCGTCCTTTCCCGTTCTTTCGGCGTGGATTCTGGCCTCATCCGAGGGCTCGACCGACGCCAATGGCCGCCAGCGATCCTCGGCCTTGGAGATGATCTTCTGCGAAACAGCGAGGATATCCCCGCTGGTCGGCGCTTCGCCGGCCGTCTGCATGCCCTCAAGGACAAGCCCGGCGAGGTCGGCGCCGGGCAGAACTTCCCGCTCAACGGGCAGGGGCAGGATGCGCATGGCAGGCTTTGATACGGCCATGGGGCACGCTCGGCCCGTCCCTGTAGCCAATGTCAAGCCTGCTCGCTGGTGCGCTCCAGACGGGCCATGGCCTTGTCGATCTCGAGGCGGGCGATCGTGCGGTTGTGCACTTCGTCCGGCCCGTCGGCGATCCTGAGGATACGCGTATGGGCGAACATCTGCGCCAGCGGCGTGTCCTGCGAGACCCCGGCGCCGCCGAAGCCCTGGATCGCCCAGTCGATCACCTCGAGCGCCAGCTTTGGCGCGGCGACCTTGATCATCGCAATCTCAGCCCGGGCCACCTTGTTGCCCACCTTGTCCATCATGTCGGCAGCCTTCAGCGTCAGCAACCGGCACATCTCGATGTTCATGCGGGCCGCGGCAATCCGTTCGTGCCAGACGCTGTGGTCGACGATCCGCTTGCCGAACGCCTCGCGCGTGCACAGACGTTCGGTCAGCAGGCGCAGCGCCCGTTCAGCAACGCCGATTGTTCGCATGCAGTGGTGGATGCGCCCCGGCCCCAACCGCCCCTGGGCAATCTCGAAGCCGCGGCCCTCGCCCATCAGCAGGTTGCCGGCCGGAACCCGCACATCCTCCAGCAGGATCTCGGCATGGCCATGCGGTGCATCATCGAAGCCATAGACGTTGAGATAGCGGCGGATGCTGAGCCCCGGCGCATCAGGCGGCACCAGAATCATCGACTGCTGCTGGTAGCTTGCAGCCTCCGGATCGGTCTTGCCCATCAGGATGAATAGCCGGCAGCGCGGATCGCCCGCGCCGGACGACCACCACTTGCGCCCGTTGATGACATAATGGTCGCCATCGCGGGTGATGCGGGTCTGGATATTGCGGGCGTCCGAGGAGGCGACCGCCGGCTCGGTCATCAGAAAGGCCGACCGGATCTCGCCGGCGAGCAGCGGTGCGAGCCACTCGGCCTTCTGCGCCTCGCTCCCGTAGCGATCCAGCACCTCCATGTTGCCGGTATCGGGCGCGGAGCAGTTAAAGACCTCTGACGCCCAGTAGATTTCGCCCATGATCTCGGCGAGCGGCGCATATTCGAGGTTACTCAGGCCGTAGCCGTGCGGGCTGTGGGGAAGGAAGAGGTTCCAAAGGCCCTCGGCGTGGGCACGTGCCTTCAGGTCCTCCAGAACGGGCGGGACCTGGAACCGGTCGGTCCCGAAGGCGGCGTGCTGTTCGGCATAGACCGATTCGGCTGGGTAGATGTTGGCATCCATGAACGCCCGGACACGTTCGATAAGGTCCAAGGTGCGCGGGCTGTAATCGAAATTCATGGTGTCATCCTGCCATCGCGGCCGGAGTGGCCTCTCGTGCGGATGCCAGAGCAACCTTGCGGCTGACTTGTCCCTGGGCTTCTTTGGCTAGGCCAAACAGGGCATGAGCTGCGCAGGCTCCAACTGCCTTTGCCGCCGCCAGTCCCGCGGGGACATGCCTGTCCATCGGCGAAACGAGCGGGAAAAGGAGCTGAGATCATCGAAACCGAGGCGGAAGCCGATCTCGCTGATCGGCAGATCCGCATCATCGAGATACTGGAGCGCAAGGCTGCGCTGCGTTTCAGTAAGCAAGGCCCGATAGGTTGTGCCTTCGCTGCGCAGCCGCCGCGACATGGACGAACAGCTCATGAACAGATCCTTTGCAACCCGCTCCTCGGATGCCCGCCCAGATTTCAGCAGGCTCAGAATGCGCGATCGCACGACCGTCTTGAACTCGCCGGAACCGAATTCATTGAGATATTGCGCCACGATCCGCTCGCTGGCGAGCCGGATCTCGGGGTTCGCGGTCGGCAGCGGATTAAACAGCCGCGCCTTCTCGAACACGAGCATGTTCTGGGCCTGCTCGAACGAGACATCGGACCCGAAACTCTGACGATAGCGGTCCCGGGCGGATTTGCTGGTGATCGACCGGCTCAGGGACACGCTGACCGGCCGCATATCATCCCCCGACAGCAGCCGGAACAGTCCGGAAAGGAACAGCATGAACATCTCGAAGCCCTCGTCGCTGACGGCGGGCTCACAGACCGATTGAAGGGTGTAGTAGCGGGCCCCGACATCGATATCGATCGCTGCGGCGGTGCTGATCACATGCAGATTGCGCTGGACTAGACGGCAGACCTCGTCGAGCGTCCCGGCAGCCAGCAGGCCGAAGCCCAGCGCGTGCACAGCGTGCGGTTGCAGGCACTGCGCTGCCTCGATCGGGATCGCCTGATCGTCCGTAAGCTGGCTCGCCCGACGCCACACTGCCTGCATAACCTCCTGCTGGATGCGCGCGCCCGATGCGGCAAGCCGCGGATCGCTCACCCGATCCGATCGCGAAAGCATTCCCCAGTGGATGCCGCGGTGCTCCACGGCGCGGGCCACCGCGCCGACCCAGCTTGCCAGGATGGTGTGCTGGCCGTCCCTCCCGATCGCCATCGCGCCTCCTCACCCAAGCGTCTCTTCTCGTTCTGTGACGCTTACAAAACTGTATAGGAGGTGCTGCATAATGCCAAGTGATGCGCACGCGCATCTGCAACACTTCCAAACTCGTTACACCGCATATCGGCTTGGCAATTCATGCATTTTCGCTCAGACTGTTGGCGATTGCAGAGCCAAGCCGGGCCCATGGCAAAAGCGTCCGGAGCATGATGGCGACATCCGTCCGTCTTGATGACGCCTTCGAGCGGACGTCGGGGCGTGCCTACATCACGGGGATCCAGGCGCTCGTCCGTCTGCCGCTGGAGCAGAAGCGGCGCGACGTCAGCGCCGGCCTGAAAACGGCCGGCTTCATCTCGGGCTACCGGGGCTCGCCGCTGGGCGGTTTCGACAGCGAACTCATCCGCAACCGTGTCCGTCTCGAAGCGGCGGACATCCACTTCCGGCCCGGTCTCAATGAGGAACTGGCCGCCACGGCCGTACTGGGAACCCAGCAGGCCTCGGTGTTCGGCGGCGCCCGCCATGACGGCGTCTTCGCCCTCTGGTACGGCAAGGGCCCCGGCGTGGACCGCTCCGGCGATGCTTTCCGGCATGGCGTACGCGCCGGGGCCGCCCGCCACGGCGGCGTCCTGCTCGCGTTCGGAGACGACCATCCCGGAAAATCCTCGACCGTCGCCCACCAGAGCGATCCCTCGATCGCTGCGCTCGGGATCGGCGTGCTCTATCCGGCGACTGTCGAGGAGCTCGTCACCTATGGCCTGTGGGGCTGGGCCGCGTCGCGGACGAGCGGACTCTGGATGGGCCTGAAGTGCGTCAACGAGACGGCCGAGGCGACGGGAATCATCGATCTCGACCGGCTGCCGGCCCCGTTCCAGGCAGCCGACCTGGCGGGGATCGACCTTTCGGCCCTCAACACCCGAATGGAATTCGCGCCGGCGGCCGACGAGGAACGGCATATCGGCCACCGACTACCTGCTCTCGCCGCCTTCGCCCGCGCCAACCCGATCGACGAGCCGATCCACAGGAACCGGACTGCCCCCTTCGCCATCGTAAGCGCCGGCAAGGCCGCACTCGACGTCCTCGACGCGCTCGATCTGCTCCACCTTGGCCCCGAAGGGCCGGTGAGCGTTTACAAGGTCGGGCTGACCTTCCCGCTGGAGACCGAGGGCCTCCGCCGCTTCGCAGCGGGCCGCCGCCACCTGCTCGTCTGCGAGGAGAAGGCGCCCTTTCTCGAACCGCAAGTGGCCCGCGCGCTCTACAATCTTCCCCAGGGAGAGCGACCGGCGCTGCATGGCAAGCTTGATTCTGCCGGGCGGCAGCTTCTGTCGGAAAGCGGCGTGTTCGATGCCACCGGCCTTGCTCTCACGCTTGCCGACTGGCTGCATGCCTGCGGATACACCGATCCCGGGCTCTTCGAACGGGCGGCACGCTTGGCAGCGCAGGTCGAGGCCACGGTCGCAGCATCCCGGGACAGCCCCACCCGCCGGCCCTGGTTCTGCGCCGGCTGTCCGCACAACCGATCGACCCGGACACCCGAGGGCAGCACCAGCCTCACCGGAATCGGTTGCCATACCATGGCGATCTGGATGGATCGCCGGGCATTGCCGCCCACCCAGATGGGCGGGGAAGGAGCGAACTGGATCGGGATGTCCGCGTTCGTGGAGACCCCGCATGTTTTCCAGAACCTCGGCGACGGGACCTTCAACCATTCGGGCATCCTCGCCATCCGCGCCGCCGTCGCGGCCGGAACGCCGATCACCTTCCAGATCCTGTTCAACGATGCCGTCGCCATGACAGGCGGACAGCCGCACGATGGTCAGTTGACGGTCTACGATGTCGTCCGACAGGTGCAGGCCGAGCGGGTTGCACGCGTCGAGGTCGTGTCGGTGGACCCCGAAAGGCTTGCCGCCAGCCAGCTGCCGCCCGATGTCCGGGTGCATCCGAGGGATTCGCTCGACAAGGTGCAGCGGGCCCTGCGCGATACGCCCGGCGTGACGGTCCTGATCTACGATCAGGTCTGTGCGGCGGTCCATCGGCGACTTCGCAAGCGTGGGCAGGCGCCCGTCTCCCCGCGCCGGCTGTTCATCAACCCAGCCGTGTGCGAGGGGTGCGGCGATTGCTCCGCCCAATCGAACTGCGTCGCGATCGTCCCCTTGCCGACGGCCCTCGGGCTAAAGCGGGCGATCGACCAGTCCACCTGTAACCAGGATCTTTCGTGCCTGAAGGGCTTTTGCCCGTCGTTCGTCGAACTGGATGGCGCCAAGCTGGTCGGGCAGACCGGCCTGCCCGACACCTCGGATGTCGCGGACCTCGAGGAACCGCCATGCCCCGACACCGTCAACATCTTGATCACCGGGATCGGCGGCACCGGGATCGTCACGGTCGGGGCGCTGATCGGCATGGCGGCCCATCTCGAAGGCGCACAGTTCAGCGCCTATGACATGACCGGCCTCGCCCAGAAGGGCGGTGCGGTCTTCAGCCATGTGCGGGTTGTCCGAGACCATGGCCGCCCGATCGGACCGCGCGTTCCATCAGGCGAAGCCGATCTCCTGCTCGGCTGCGACCCGCAAGTCGCAGCCAGTGCCGAAGCGCTCCAGGCTCTGTCCCCGGGACGCAGTCTTGCCCTTCTCGACACGGTGGCAGCGGCGCCGGGCGAATTCCAGATCGGCGCGCAGGTGTCCGACGGGATCGATCCCTTCCGCGAGCGGATCGCCGGCCTGCTGAGCCCGGCCGCCGTTCGCAGCATCGCCGCAAGCGAAACATCGCACCGGCTCCTGGGTGATACGGTACATGCCAACATCATGCTGCTGGGTGCCGCCGCGCAACTTGGCCGGCTGCCTGTCAGCCCGGCTGCGATCGAGCAGGCAATCGTCCTCAATGCAACGGCTGTCGAGCGCAACCTCGTGGCGTTCCGGCTTGGCCGGCTGCTCGCCGCCGGCCGTCTTCAGCCGCAGGAGCAGCCCGCCGCCTCACCAGCCCTGATGCCGCTTGACAGCCTAATCGCCCATCGGGTCGCACACCTCACGACTTACCAGGATGCGGCCTATGCGGACCGCTTTGCCCGCCTGGTGACGTGTGTCCGCATGGCCGTGTCGGACCTGGCGGGTGGCGAGACGCTCGTGCGGGCCGTCGCCATCGGCTTCTCGAGGCTGATGGCCTACAAGGACGAATATGAAGTCGCCCGCCTCTACAGCGAGCCAGGTTTCCGGGCGGGCTTGGCCGAGACCTTCCCCGAGTCCGGCCGCCTCTCCATCTGGCTGTCACCCCCCCTCTTCGCCCGGCAGGATCCGCTGACCGGTCGCCCGCGGAAGATCCGCTTCGGCCCTTGGGTCCTGCACCTTATGGCAGCGCTCGCCCGCCTCAAAAGCGCTCGCGGTCGCTGGTATGATCCATTCGGCTGGTCGCGGGAACGGCGGGCCGAGCGCGCACTGATCGCGCGCTACGAATCGCGGATCATCGAGCTCAGCCGCCGACTGTCACCCGAAACGCTGCTGATCGCGACCGAGATCGCAGCCCTTGCCGATGAGATCCGCGGCTACGGCCCCGTAAAGGCAGAGGCGATGGCACGGGCCGCCCGCAAGGAAGCCGAGCTGATTGCCCGCTTCGAGGTCGCCTGCGCGCGGACGGCGATGACAAACCAAGCTGCCTGCGAACCGGTCGAGCCTGTTGCCGGCTGAGCCGATCAGCCCCGCTCCATCTCCGCCAGCGCGACCGCCCGCATCCGGTCGTAGTTGGGCTTGCCATTAGGAAAACGCTCGAGCGATTCCCGGAAGAACAGGCGCTTGGGCACCTTGTAGCCGGCAAGCCGCGCCCGGACATGGGCACGAAGCTCGGCCTCCGTGCAGCTTGCACCGGGCCGCGGCGCCACCACGGCCACCACCGCCTGACCCCAGCGCTCGTCGGGGACGCCGATCACATTCGCGTCATCGATGGCAGGATGGTCCTTGATGACCTCCTCCACCTCCTCGGCGAACACCTTCTCGCCACCGGTGTTGATGCATGCCGAATGGCGACCCAAGAGAACAAGGCGACCGTCGGCTTCGACCGTGCACAAGTCCCCCGGGACGGCATAGCGGACGCCGCCGATCGTCTTGAAGGTCTGTCGGGTCTTTTCCTCGTCCTTGTAATAGCCCAGCGGAATGAAACCCGTGCGAGCCATGTAGCCGACCTTGCCGCTTCCGGGTTCTACCTCGACATCCTTGTCGTCGAATACGCGGCACTCCGGTCCGACCCGGAAGTCGAGCGTGGCTGCTACCTCGCCGTTGCGCGTGGTCACCGAGGCGCCGCAGGCGGGCGCCTCGGTCGAGCCGAGCGAATCGAGCAGGAGAGCATCCGGCAGATGGGCGATCAACCCGCGCTTGACCGGCGCGCTCCAGACCACTCCCGACGACACGATCGACTGCACGCAGGAGAGATCACGACGGCCCGGCGCCGCTTCAAGCGCCGCCAGCATCGGCTTTGCGAATGCATCGCCGACGATGGTCATGCTGGTCACTCGATGGCGGGCGACTTCATCCCACAGCTCGTCGGCATCGAAGCGGCCGGTGGTCGGCAGCGTAACGACAGTACCGCCGGCCACCATCGCGCCCATGGCGACCGTCATGCCGGTTGCGTGCATGAGTGGGGCAGCCGGCAGCTGGCGGACGAACTGGCCGCGTTCACGAACATGCTCGATGAATGCCTCGAGGCTGTCGGGCGGAGACGTGCCGTTGACACTCGCCAGTGAACGGAGCTGCGCACTCATGAGGATGTCGTGTGTCCAGATCACGCCCTTGGGCGTGCCGGTCGTGCCGCCTGTGTAGATGAGGATGGGATCGTCAGGGTCACGCACCAGCTGCAGCGGCGCGCCGTCGCCGCTTTCGGCCAACTGCTCATAGTCGAGCGAGGGTGGCTCCACTGCGCCCCCCACCTCCACCCAGGCTCGCACAGCTGTCGCCTCGGCCCGCACTGCATCGACCAGCCCTCGAAACTCCGCGCCATAGACGACGACCTCGGAATCCGAATTGTCGAGGATGTAGAGAAGCTCGGCCGCCTTGTAGCGATAGTTCACGTTCACATGGGTCAGCCGGCCCTTCAGGGCGGCAGCGAGAAACTCCATGTATTCCGGCACATTGCGAAGATAGAAGGCAGCCTTGGCACCCGGGCCGACGCCCAGCCCCGCAAGGTTTCGGGCAAGGTTGTTGGAGCGTCTGTCAAGCTCGGCCCAGCTCAACTGCCGATCGCCGTGGATCAGTGCCGGCCGGGTCGGATCGCCGACGGTCGCAAGGCGGTCGAGGATGTCTCCCAGGTTCCACTTCATGTTAAATCCCTGATTGCAGGTGCCGGGCACGCCCGTGCGTGCCCATGCTAGACCGATGGGCGGCCACAAGGGGGAGGATGGGATGGACGGACTGTTTGCGGTCGATGGGCTGCGAGTGCTGGTAACCGGCGGCTCGCGCGGGATCGGGGCGATGATCGCCGAAGGCTTTGTCCGGCACGGCGCCGAGGTGCTCATCACCGCCCGGAAGGAAGCCGAGGTCGCGGCAACAGCCGAACGGCTGGCCGCGCTTGGCGACTGCCACGGCATTCCCGCCGATATCGCCGACCCTGTTGGCCTGGAGAAGGTCGCGACCGCTATCGAGGCCCGGGTGAGCGGCCTCGACGTGCTGGTGAACAATGCGGGGGCCGTCTGGGCCGACCGCTTCGAGACCTTCACCCCTGAAGCCTGGGACAAGGTGATGACGGTCAACCTCAAGTCCGTATTCTTCCTGACGCGGCGCTTGCATCCGATGCTGAAGGCGGCCGCAACCGAAAGGCGGGCCCGCTCGCCGCGGGTGATCAACATCGGCTCGATCGACGGGCTTCACGTGCCGCCGCTCGAGACCTACCCCTACAGCGCATCGAAGGCTGGCCTCCACCATCTCACCCGGACGCTTGCCGCGCGGCTCGCCGACGATGGCATTCGCGTCAACTGCATCGCCCCAGGCCCGTTCGAAAGCCGGATGATGGCAGCGACGCTGGCAACGATGGGCGACGCCATCCGGGCTGCGAACCCGCTCGGTCGAATCGGCACGCCGGAGGACGTCGCCGGCACGGCGATTTTCCTCGCCGCGCGTGCCTCGGACTATATCACCGGTGCCGTCATCCCGGTGGACGGCGGCACCTCGACAACCCTCTAGTCCGGGCACCCCGCCCCTCACCGACCAGCCCCGGCCAGCATCGCGCGAAGCTCGCGCTTCAGCACCTTTCCGGCGCCGCTCAGGGGAAAGGGCTCGGCCATGAACGTCACCCGTCTGGGCACCTTGTAACCGGCGAGATGCCTTCGCGCATGCACCACCAACTCGTCGGCCGCGAGCTCGCGGCCGGGCCGCAGCCGAACGACAGCGTGGACGACCTCACCCCAAACGGGATCGGAAGCCGCAATCACGGCACAGGCCTCGATATCGGGATGACGGGCCAGCACATCCTCGACTTCGGCGGAATAGATGTTTTCGCCGCCCGAGATGATGATGTCCTTCATCCGGTCAACGACCGAGACAAATCCGTCCTCGTCGAAGGAGCCGATGTCACCGGTGCGGACGAAGCCGTCGACGAAGGCCGCGGCAGTGGCCTCGGGCTGGCGCCAGTAGCCGGTCATCAGGCTGGCGCTATGCACCTCGATCTCGCCTAGTTCGCCGGTCGTCACCGACCGGCCCGCGGAGTCCCGGATCCGGATCTCGGCACCTGGCACGACCTGGCCCGCGGTCCTGAGCTTGCCGGCCAACGGACCCTCCAGCACATGCCGCTCGGCCGGCAACATGGTGATCGTCACCGTCTCCGTCTGGCCGTAGCTCTGCCCGAACTCCACATGCGGCCAGGCCTCGATCGCGCGCCGCAACAGCACCTCCGGGATCGGCGAGGCGCCGTAGATCACCCGCCGAAGCGAACCGAGCTGGGCCAGATCGAGGCCGGGATGGTCGAGCAGGCGCGCCAGCATGGTGGGCACCAGCGTGACATGCGTCGCGCTGCCGGAGCCGATCGCGTCGAACAGGCGCTCGGGGTCGAACTGCGGCAGCGGCAGATGGGTGCCGGCGTGCAGCGTCACGGCCACCACATAGGCGATGGCGCCGATGTGGAACATGGGCGCCACGTGTAGGAAGCGCATCCGCTCGGTGCGCCCGAGGATCGCGCCGCTCTGGAAGGCGTTCATCACCAGGGACCGGCTGCTGTGCATCACGCCCTTGGGTCGGCCAGTCGTCCCACCGGTGTAAAGCAGGCAGACCACGGCCTCGTCGTCCCGCGGTGCCGGTTCCGCACTTGCACCGTCGACAAGCCCCGGGAGGGCATTCGGCGCGCCCATCGCAAAGGCCGCCGGCACGGCGCCATCGCCGGCCAGCCGGGCGGCAACGGCAGCATGACGGTCGTCGGCGAGCAGCAGCCTCGCATCCGCATCCACCAGCTGGGCGGCCATCTCCTCTGCCGTCTGCCGGGTGTTGAGCGGGGCTGCGATCGCACCGGCCCGGGCGATCGCAAAGAAGGCCCGGATGACATCGCCGCTGTTGTCACTGATCAAGGCGACCCGGTCGCCGGGCCCGACGCCGGCGGCGACAAGGCGCCCGGACAGCGCTTCCACGGCCTCTGCGGTTCGCCGCCAGTTCTCGGTCTCACCGGCCTCGACGATCGATTCTCCGCGTGCAGCGACCTCTGCCGCCCGCTCGACAAGCCGGGCCAGATGCAGGGCGCCTGTCACGCTTAAGCCTCCCCTCCGTCGAGCTGGAGAATGCTACCGCTGGCATAGCTCGACAGGTCGCTTGCGAAATAGAGGGCAGCGCCGACGATCTCCGCCGGATCGCCGACCCGCTTCAGGGGCGAGGTAGTCTCGATCCGCTTCACGAATGCCGGGTGATCGACGAACCCGGCCGTGAGATCTGTCCGGAAGGTTCCGCACAGGATCGCATTCACGCGGACCTTCGGGCCAAAGGCACGGGCCAGCGCCCGGGTCAGCACGTTTACGGCCCCCTTGGCGGCCGCATAGGGTGCAACCGGCGCCGAGCCGAGGACCGAGGCCGTGCTCGAGATGTTGATGATCCCGCCGCCATCACCTTCGAGCATCCGCTCGGCCACCAGCGTCGACAGGCGCCAGACGCTCTTCACATTGACGTCGAAGATCCGGTCGTAGCCTGCCTCGTCGAGGTCGGTCAGGCGGCGCAGCACGGGAGACATGCCGGCATTGTTGACCAGCAGGTCGAGCTGCCCGAAGGCAGCCGCCGCCGTCTCGACCAGCCCGGGGGCCGCATCCCAGTCCGCCACGTCGGCAGGCAGCGGATGGGCGCGCGGGCCGACCGCCGAGAGCTCGTCCGCCGTCCGCCGGCAGGCCTCAGGGTCGCGCGAGACGACAACCACCTGCGCGCCGGCCGCCGCAAGCCCGCCGGCAATCGCCCGGCCGAGGCCGCGCGTGGCGCCGGTCACCAGGGCAACTCGTCCTCTGAGGTCGAAGGCGGGTGCGGTCATGCGACTGTCTCCTGCTGGCGCTCGCCTCGGCCGCTCCAATGGGATGCCGGCAGCTCCTGCACGGGCAGCAGCGCAGGCGCAGACCGAGCGGCTTCCGACCGGCCCAGATCAACGGCGCCATATAGCGTCGTGCGCTGGCGGATCGGCCGGCCGACCGATGCGGCAATGCCGGCCAGCCTGTCGGGCGTGGCCTCCTGACCGTGACGGGCCCCAGCCGAGCGAGTGATGCTCTCGTTCATGAGCGTTCCGCCCAGATCGTTCGCCCCTGCCTTGAGGCAGGCAGCGGCTCCTTCGGCGCCCATCTTCACCCACGAAACCTGTATGTTGCGAATGTCGCGGCCCAGCACCAGCCTGGCGATGGCGTGCATCAGCACCGCCTCGCGCCAGGTCGGGCCGCGCCGGCTGCCGCCGCGCCGGTAGATGGGCGCCTCCGAGGCCACGAACGGCAACGGCACGAATTCGGTGAAGCCGCCCGTATCGCGCTGCAGATCGCGAATGCGAAGCAGGTGGAGCGCCCAGTGCGCCGCATAGTCGATATGGCCGAACATGATGGTGGCAGTCGTGCGCAGGCCGACCTTGTGTGCCGCGCGGATCACGCTGAGCCAGGTCGCACTGTCGATCTTGTCCGGGCAAAGCAGGCTGCGCACCTCGTCATCGAGAATCTCGGCTGCCGTTCCGGGCAGGCTGCCGAGCCCACGATCGCGCAAGTCAGCCAGATAGTCGGCAACTGGCCAGCCGAGCGAGCGAGCGCCATGCCAGATCTCGAGCGGCGAGAAGGCATGGACATGAATTCCTTCCGCCCCGCTGCGGGCAGCCGCTAGGATGGCCCGGTAGCTGTCGCCCTCATAGGCTGGGTGTATTCCACCCTGGAGGCAAACTTCTGTTGCCCCGCGGTCCCAGGCTTCAGCCGTTCGCCGCGCGATCTCGGCCTCGTCGACGACATAGGGCGCCGATCGCAGGCCCGGTGCAACCTTGCCCTTGGAGAAGGCGCAGAAACGGCAGCTGAACGAGCAGACGTTGGTATAGTTTATGTTGCGTGTGACGACGAAGCTGACGGCCTCACCGACCTGCTCCGCCCGCAGGCAGTCGGCAGCGTGCGAAACGACATCGAGCGCCGCATCACGTGCCGCGAACAGCGCCTCGATCGATTGCCTGTCGAGATCGTGACCGGCCATCGCACGGTCGATGAGGCGCGGCAGCACCGATCCTACGAACGGTACCGGGCGGCCTGCCGTACCCGGTCGGGGAGCGCACGAACTCTCGCCGCTGACCCACTCGTCCTCACGCGGCCAGCCCTCGCTGTCGGTGAGCGAGCGGATACGGGGGGCAAGCGCCGGGTCGATCCAGATGTCGGCCCGCCGGGCGTGACCGGGGTGCACCGTCAGCCGCTCGGCCAGTGTGAATCCGTGCCTGGCGAGTCGCTCGGCCAGCACGCCGATGTGCGGCCACGGCGCCTCGGGGTTCACATAATCGGGGGTGAGCGGGGAGATTCCCCCGAGGTCGTCGACCCCGGCCTCGATCAAGCCGACAGGATCGTCCGATGACAGGTTCGGCGGAGATTGCAGAGCGATGTCGGGCGGCAGCAGCAGCCGCGCGGCGGCAAGCGTCCAGGCCAGGTCATCGGCGCCGGGTTCGGGCGCGTTTCGCATCGGCGTCCCGGGCTTGGCGCGGAACGGCTGGATGATCACTTCCTGCACATGGCCGTGGCGGGCATGGCTGGCGGCGATCGCCTCGATGGCCTCCAGGCGTTCGGGCCGCGTCTCGCCGATGCCGATGAGAAGGCCGGTTGTGAAGGGAATGCGGGCACGGCCCGCTGCTTCCAGCATCCCCAAACGAAGTTCGGGCGCCTTGTCGGGGCAGCCATAGTGCGGACCGCCGCGTGCCATCAGCCGGGTCGACAGCGTCTCCAGCATGATCCCCATAGAGGGCGCGACGGCTCTGAGTCGGCGAAGCTGCACCTCATCCATCAGGCCGGGGTTTAGGTGCGGCAGCAGGCCCGTCGCTTCGAACACCCGACGCGCGAGATGGGCGACATAATCCAGGGTCGAGGCGAACCCCATCGCCTCGAGCGCCGCGCGCGCTTGCGGCCAGCGCGCCTCCGGCTGGTCGCCGAGCGTGAACAGCACCTCGCGACAGCCGAGTGCCGCGCCGCGACGAGCTGTCTCCAGCACGGTCGCCTCGTCGAGATAGGCCGGAATACCCGGCTTCGGCGGCCGCGCGAACACGCAATAGCGGCAGACGTCGCGGCACAGGTGGGTGACCGGAAGGAACAGCTTGCGCGAGTAGGAAATCCGGCTGCCGGCACGCGCCCGACGCACGGCGACGGCGGCCGCCTTCAACTCGGGCAGCGGCCGCTCCAGGAGAGCGGAGGCCGTGGGCGTCATCATGCCGCGATCCCGAAGCGCATGGGCGCCGACTGCTCCGTATCCAGTGCGGCGAGGCGCTCAAGGTCGTCGAAGGTGTCGATGTCGTGAAAGGCAGGTTCTGGTTCCAGCGCCTGTGTGCAGAGCCCGGCCTCGGTCAGCGCGAGCCCGTGGGCTTCGAAGGAACCCGGGCCGTAACGGAAATCGCGGAACCGAGTGCCTCGCCATGCGAGCAGGCTGGTGCCCGAGCCATGCTGATCCGCCGCGACGAGGCCGGCCATCGCCGGGGTCGGCGCCAGCACCCTGTCCAGCGCCGCACCGGTGAGCGCAGGCAGATCCGCCATGACGATGGCGATGCCGGGCCTCCCCGGGCCGTCAAGATTCAGCCCGTCGAGCACATCGGCGAGGCCGGCCCGCAGCCCGGCGCGGTGCGCTTCGGGCACGAGGACCACACCATCCGGCACGACTCGCGCGACCGGCGCAAGATCTCCGGCCACGAGCACCCGCACGTCGTGCACATGCCGGGCCGCGCGGCAGGCATCGATCACGTTTCCTAGCATCCGACGGACAAGCCGCGCGCGTGCCGCTCGATCCAGCCTGGAAGCAAGGCGGCTCTTGGCGGCACTGCACGCCTTCAGTGGCACCAGCACATGAAAGCCGGCGCAGGTCATCCTCAAAGCTCCCCACCGCCGTCAAGACCGGTGATCCGGATTCCGGCATGACCCGACCTGTAGCGTCGATTGATCTGGATGAGGACAGAGGTCAGGGCCTCGGCGGCCGCGGAATTGGCAAGCGGCCCGCCTTCGACCGGACGCAGACCGCAGGCCGTCACGAGATCGGCAACCCGGGCCCGAACGGCAGCGTCATCGGCAAAGACGAGGATGTCGCAGTCAATCGCTCCGTCGGCTTGCAGAAGCTTGGCGCTCACATTGTGAAATGCGGAAGCAATCGCGACGCCGTCTCCGGCTGCTGCGCGCGCCAACTCTGCCGCTGATCCGCAAGCCGGCAGCTGCACCAGCCCGACGCGTGGTGGCACCAGCGGAACGGTGCAGTCGATCAGCAGCTTGCCAGCCAGATGGGGCCGCACCTTCTCGAGCGTGGCCTGCTGGGCCGCGAACGGTACTGCCAGCACCACGATCGACGCCTGCGCGGCGGCTTCGGCATAGCCCGCTGCCTCGATCATTCCACCGCCTGACGCGGCGGTCAGCTCTGCAACGAGGCCCGCGGCGCCCGCCGGATTGCGCGAGCCGATCACGACCGGATGGCCAGCGGCGGCAAGTCGGCGCGCCAGCCCGGACCCGAGCGCACCTGCCCCACCCAGCACGGCCACCTTCTTCCCAACATCCGTCATCGGTTCCCGCCGCTCCGTCCTTCTTCGCCCTGCCGCCGGCTGCGCCGCGGTCAGCTGCGCCCCGGTCAGCTGCGCCCCGGTCAGCTGCGCCCCGGTCAGCTGCGCCATTGTGGCCGCCGGCCCGGGCCGACCGCAAGGCCAGCCCGGGCCGGAGCCAGCCGTAGCACGCCCTTCGACTGGAGGCGGTCAATTAATCGACACATCCTGCAGCATCGACGGCTGGCGTGCAGGGGCCTCCCCATGGCTATATCATGGGGAGGAGAGAAGGCATGAAGACAGCAACTCGCTTCGCTGCGCGCTCGGCCGCCAAGCCGCCGGCGGCGCGTCCCGGCCCCTCGGTCCAGGAAATCCTCGCGCAGGACAGTCGCCCTGCGCCGGAGGTGCTTCGGTTCGAGTCCCCGCCGGAGGGGCTGGGCACGGCCGACATCCCGGTCGGCCGCTATTTCGATCAGGCCTGGCACGACCGTGAGATGACCCATGTCTGGCGCAAGTGCTGGCAGATGGCCTGTCGGGTCGAGGAGCTGACCAAGCCTGGCGATCACATCATTTACGAGATCGGCGACGAATCGCTGATCGTCGTTCGCACCGATGCCAACGACATCCGGGCTTTCGTCAATGTCTGCCTCCATCGCGGCGTGCTCCTGCGCAAGGAAGGCGGGTGCGTGCAGCGCTTCAAATGCCCGTTCCACGGCTTTGCCTGGAAGCTGGACGGCCGGCTGGATCACGTCCCGTCCGACTGGGATTTCGACCATGTCGATCCGGACCGGTTCAGCCTGCCCGAAGCCAGGGTCGGCGTGTGGGGAGGGTTCGTGTTCGTCAACCTCGACCCGGACTGCGAGCCGCTAGAGGCCTATCTCGAGATCCTGCCCGAGCATTTCGAGCGCTTCAGGCTGGAGGATCGCTGGAAGGCAGGCCATGTGTGCAAGATCCTGCCTTGCAACTGGAAACTGGCGCTGGAAGCCTTCATCGAAAGCTTCCACATCCCTGTCGCCCACCCCCAGACGACAACCTATGTCGCTTGGGATACCACCCAGTACGACATCTTCCCCGGCGTCCGGCACGTCAACCGGATGATCACGCTGGAAGCCATCGCCAGCCCGACGACGACCATGCCCGGGGTCGACAAAACCATCCGCCACATGCAGCGCGACGTCGCCTTCCACGCCCAGGCCGATGTCAGCCCCAGCGACCCCTTGGATGTCCGCAACAAGTTCGCAGACAATGCCCGCCGCAAGCTGACCCGGGCCTCGGGCCGCGACCTGTCGGACATGTCGAACGCCGAGGTGATCGATGTCATCCAGTATTTCCTCTTCCCCAATCTCGTGCCGTGGGGCGGGCATGGCGTTCCCATCTGCTATCGCTTCCGCCCCTATCGGAACGATCCCGAGCGGTCGGTCATGGAAATCATGCTGCTGTTCGCCAAGGCGGAGGACGGCTCGCACCCGCCACCCGCTCAGCCGCGCTGGCTCGACGAGAACCAGAGCTGGTCGGATGCGCCCGAACTCGGCTCGGCGGGCTTCGTCGCCGACCAGGACACCGAGAACCTCCGCCGGATCCAGCGCGGCCTGCGCGCAAGCCACAAGCCGGGCATCACGCTTGCCAACTATCAGGAAAGCCGGATCCGGCACTTCCACCAGACCCTAGACAGCTACATGGGAGAGCGCTGATGAACCTCGGCCTCGCAGCCGCCTTCGGCAATTCGGAACGACGCGACATCGGCTTCCTGAAGGCAGCGGCCCAGGCAATCGAGGGCGTGGGATTTGATTCCCTCTGGTTGCCCGAGCATGTCATCTTCTTCTCGGCGTCAGACTATGAATCGAAGTATCCCTATTCCGAGGACGGTTCGCCGCCCTGGGGTGATGACATGGGCGTCTTTGACCCGCTGCTCGGTATCGCCGTTGCGTCCCAGGTGACGACCCGCCTTCGCTTTGCAACCAGCGTGCTCATCCTGCCGCAGCGGCCGGCGCTGCTGACAGCCAAGGAAGTGATGACGCTCGACCATATTACCCAGGGGCGGTTCGAGTTCGGCGTGGGTGGGGGGTGGTCGAAGGAGGAATATGAAGCGCTCGGGGTTCCCTTCGAGCGACGGGGCAGGCGGTTCGACGACTACATCCAGGCGATCAAGGCGGCGTGGGCGACGCCGCGCTCCAGCTTCGAGGGCGAGTTCGTCCGGTTTGAAAATGCCGTGCTGCTGCCGAGGCCGCATACGCCGGGCGGGCCACCTTTCCTGATTGGCGGAGACTCCGAGGCCGCGATGCGGCGGGCAGCAACCCTTGGGGATGGCTGGTACGGCTGGTGGGCAAAGTATGAGCTGGCCCCCCATCTCGAGAAGCTACGCACCGAACTACAGAAGGCCGGACGCGAGAAAGACCCCGACTTCCGCCTGAAGCTCGGCATCCCCTATTCGGGCACGCCCGACGATCTTCACAGGAAGATCGACGAGGCGCGCCGCGAAGGCGTGATGGAGTTCGTGATGGCATTGCCTTTCTCGTCGAAGCGGATGGAGCAGGATCTCGAGATGTGGGCCGCTGCAGCCGGCATCGACCGGCGTCAGGCCGCCTGACGAGGGCTTGCGTCCCACGGGTCGGGCAGCAGCTGAACCAGTTGTTTGCCCAGGTTTTTCCCCGCGAGCACACGCATCAGCGCCTCGGGAGCGCGCTCAAGGCCGTCGAGCACGTCTACTTCCCACCGAAGCTTGCCGCTGTGAACGAGTTCGGCAAGCCGGGACCGGCCGACCTCGAACCTCGCCTGGCAAGCGGAAATCAGGAAGCCCCTAATCTGGCCCTCGCGCATCAGCAGTGGCCCCAGCTGGTTGGGCGGCCATCCGTCGGCCCGCTCATAGCCGGCGATCATCCCGCACAGAACGACACGGCCGCCACGGTTTAGGGACTCCAGCGCGGAGTCCAGCGTCATACCCGCGACGTTCTCGAAGATGACATCCACACCGTCCGGGCAGGTTTCGGCGATCCGGCTGGCGAGCGACGGAGCGCGAACGACGGCCGCGGCATAGCCGAGCTCCGTGATCGCGCGTGCCGCCCGCCCGGCTGTTCCGACGATGGCGACGGGCCGGGCCCCCATCGCGCGCGCTACCTGGCCCGCAACCGCCCCCACCGCCCCAGTCCCGGCGGAAACCAGCACGGTGTCACCAGGCAACGGACGTCCCACTTCGGTCATGCCGAACCAGGCGGTCAGCCCCGGCAGGCCGAGCACGCTTGCATGAGCGGCCAGCGGCAGATCGTACGGAGTCCCGACTGGCTGGACGCCACGCCCGGCCAGCCGCTCCGCCCAGCAGCCCGTCGCCCATGCGAGCGAGCCCTCGGGCAAAAGGGGATCGCGGCTGCGCACAACCTGTCCGTAGACGAAGCTCCGAACCGGGGCGCCCTCGGCAATGGGCGGCGCCGGCTGGTCGACGTCCGACATCCAAAGCCGGATCGTCGGGTCGATCGACAGAAAGATGGCGGCCAGCTCGCATTCACCGTCGGCCAGATCGGCGGCCGGTGCCTCGCGCAGCTCGACGTTCGTCGGCCCCACCGGCCCCTCCGGTCGACGCGCCATTACCCAGTATCGACCAACCGGCCTCATGCGGTCGAATCGGTGGCCTGCGGCACGCGCACCAAGGCAAGGTTGTCGAGGCCACGCGCACCCTGCATCTGCACCGTGCGCCGGGCGATTTTCCAGCGCCCATCCTCGAAGCGCTGGTCATCGACATAACGGCCCCAGATCTCGAGGTGCCGCCCGTCGAGCAGCTCGTGCCAAGCGTAGATGTAGGCGCTGGCCCGCGCGGTCAGCGGCCCCGTTCGTTCGACACGCACGTTCGACAGGTGATGGCTGAGACGGTTGAACAGGCCCAGAAGCTTGCGGACCTTGGCCCGCACATGCGGCTTGCCCTTTGCAAGGCCGCCCTCCTCGAACTGGACATCCTCGGTGAACAGCTCGACGAAGGCGTCCAGCCGCTTCTCGTCGAGCAGGAAGCAATAGTCGAGCATCGTCGCGGTCACACCGCGCTCCACCTCCTCGTCTGTCATGGTCATTCTCCTTTACCGGCGCGTCTGGCAACAGCCCAGCCCGCCCGCGCATAGGCAATAACGCTGTCCGCAAAGCTGGCGGCGTCATTCGCTGCAGCGTTGCCCTGGCGCGCCCGTGCCACGATACCTTCGCCGATGGCGGCTGCCCGGAACAGGTTGAAGGCACGGTAGAAGGCGCCCCCCGTGATCGGCGGCCGGCCAAGTCTCCGTACGTAACGGTCGATCAGCTCCGCCTCCGTTGGAAGGCCCATGGCGGCGAAGTCGAGGCCCCGGAAGCTCGACCGGCCGTCGTCGAGATCCGGGCGGTACCAAGGGATGAGGAAATAGAAGAGATCGCTGACCGGATGACCAAGCGTCGAAAGCTCCCAGTCGAGCACCGCAAGCACCTCAGGTCTGGCCGGATGCAGCAGCAGGTTGTGGACGCCATAATCACCATGGACGAGCGTGCTCGACGGGTCGTCTGGAATGTTTGCCGGAAGCCAGTCAATCAGCGCCAGCATCTCTGGAAGCGGATCGGGCGCTATCTCCCGATACTGGCGAGACCAGCGCCCGACCTGCCGCTCGAAATAGCTGCCCGGCCGGCCATAGTCCGAAAGCCCTAGCGCCACAGGATCGAGCGCATGCAGGTCGGCGAGCCTGTCCACCGCCGCCTCCAGCACCGCGCGCCGGTCTGTCGGCGACAGATCGGGCATCAGCGGATCCCAGAAGACGCGCCCCTCGACGAAGTCCATCACATAGAACATCGTGCCGGCAACCGCCTCGTCGGCACACAGAACTCGCGGTCGCGCGACCGGGAAACCAGCCTCCGACAGCGCCGTCAGCACGCGAAATTCGCGATCGACCGCATGGGCCGACGGCTGCAACACCCCCGGCGGCTTGCGCCGCAGCACATAGGCCGCCCCCGGCGTGTCCAGGCGGTAGGTAGGGTTTGATTGTCCCCCCTCGAACTGCCGCACGCTGAGTGGCCCCTGAAAGCCCTCGATCGCGCCGGCCAGATAGGTCTCCAGCCGGCCAACATCCAGCGCATGCGCAGCCTTCATGGGGCCGGTTGCCCCCAGATACTGTTTGTTTGCCTCGGCCATTGCCTCACCTCGCTGCTTCCCTGCCATGGTCGGCACGGTTGGCGCGACCCCCCTTGTCCGCCCTGACCCGGGAACTGCCAACAGGCGGATGACTTCGGCATTGTGAAGCGGGTCCGGCTCACCGAAGATGCAGGTCATGAGACATGGCCTGCGCTTCGAGGATTACCGCACGCTTGCATTCGAGCGTCGTGGCCGGGTGCTGACGATCCGCATCAACCGGCCCGACAGCTACAACAGCGTCAACGGTGAACTGCACGACGAGCTTTCGACTGTCTTCACCGACGCCAGCGACGACCCGGACAGCGACGTCATCGTACTGACCGGTGCTGGCAAGAGCTTCTGCGCGGGCGGCGACATGGCCTGGTTCCAGAGCATGGTCGACGACCCCCGGATCTTCGAACGCCTGGCACCGCACGCCAAGCGGATCGTCTACAGCCTGATCGATCTCGAAAAGCCGATCATCTGCCGGCTGAACGGGCCGGCGGCCGGTCTCGGGGCCTCGATCGCCCTTCTGTGCGACATCATCATCGCCAGCGAGAAGGCAAGCATTGGCGATCCCCATGTCAAGATGGGTCTGGTCGCCGGCGATGGCGGCGCCGTTATCTGGGCTCAGCTCGTCGGCTTCGCCCGCGCCAAGGAATATCTGCTGACCGGCCGCATGATGCCTGCCGCCGAGATGGAGCGGCTCGGGCTTGTGAACGCCGTGGTTCCGCCTGAGGAGCTGGACGCCCGGGTCGATGCCCTGGCCGACGAGCTGGCGCAAGGCGCACGCCAAGCCATTCGCTGGACCAAGACGGTTGCCAACATTCCGCTGCGGGCGATTGCCGGCCAAGTCATGGATGCCTGCATGGGCTACGAGATGATGACCAATCTCTCGAGGGATCACCAGGAAGCGATCCACGCCTTCGTCGGCAAGCGCGCACCGCGCTTTACCGGAGACTAGACCTCACCATGTATTTCCAGGACGAACCCGAACATATCGCCATGCTGCGCGACAGCCTGCGCCGCTTCATCGAGCGCGAGGCGCCGCGGGACAAGGTGCGCGCCTGGGAGAAGGCTGCCTATTTCCCACGCACCGAAGTGTTCGACAAGTTCGGGCCGATGGGAATCACCGGTCTCACGGTGCCGGAGTCATATGGCGGCCAGGGGGTCGATATCGTTGCGGCCATTGCCGTCATCGAGGAATTCGCCAAGCGCGGCGCCAGCGTGGCCGCACCCTATATCCATTGCGCCTTCTACGGCGGCCTCAATATCGGCGAGAACGGATCGGAAGCCCAGAAGCGCGAATTCCTGCCCAGGATCGCACGCGGCGAACTGGTCTTCGCCTATGGTCTGTCGGAGCCGGATGTCGGCGGCGACCTTGCCAGCGTCACCACCTCGGCCACCCGGCGCGACGATGGCACTGTCGTGATCCGCGGCGTCAAGCGCTGGTGCACCGCTGTCCGGGACGCCGACTGGATCTTTTGCCTGACCCGCTCTGATCCCGATCTGCCGCGCTACCAGAACCTATCGATGATCCTGGTTCCGACGACGGCGCCGGGCATCGGCGTCAAGACGATCGACCACAGTTGCATCCGCTTTTCCGAGACGACCGACACGTACTTCGACGATGTGGTCGTGCCGCTCGAGAATGTGCTGGGCGGGCCGGAGGGGTGGAACCAGGGCTGGAAGATGCTCGCCGGGCCGGCGCTCGATGTCGAGAAGCTGGAGACGGCGGCCTGTGCCCTCGGGATCGCCGCGGCGGCGGTGGAGGATGCCTGGGCCTATGCGCAGGAGCGGCGTCAGTTCGGCAAGGTGATCTCGGGCCACCAGGCGGTGCGCCATGCCCTCGTTGACGCCCGTACGAAGCTCCAGGCCTGCCGCCACATGCTCTATCATGCTGCCTGGCTGGCCGACCGCAAGCAGCCCTGCTCGGTCGAGACCTCGATGGCCAAGCTCTATATCGCTGACACCGCGGTCGAGATCGTCCTGTCGTGCCAGCGGGTGATGGGGGCCTATGGTCTCGCAGTCGACTATGACATGGAACGCTATCTGCGCGACATCGTCTGCTTTCCGATCGTCGGTGGGTCGTCAAACATGCAGCGCAACAACATCGCTGCCCGGCTCAAGCTGGCGACCTGAGGGACGGGATGGTTCGCTGGGCCGTCTGGCAGGGTGTCGTCGCAACGCTCAACGCCTATTGCTGGGCGGTCGATTCGGCCGACATCGACGCCTTCGTCGATCTCTACATGCCCGACGGAATCCATGACGACGGCATCCGCCGACGCGTCGGACAGGTGGAGATCCACAGCCTCGTCGCCGGCGTTATCCAGCGCTATGACGCCACCAGCCACCATCTTTCGAACGTCGAGGTGACGACCAACGGCAAGGCCGCAGAGGCGGTCGCCAGCAGCCACATCTATGCTTGGCACCGCAAGGCCGGTCAGCCCGATCTCGAGGTCTGGGGGCAGTATCGCGACCGGCTGTGCCGCAGCGGCGGCGTCTGGCGTTTCCGCGAACGCACCCTGCATGTGGCGGGTGTTCGCGGCCTCGACCGGGATCCTGGGTTCAGGCGCCTGTCGCGGCAGGTGCCGTCGGCGCGCTGACACCGGCCGCCTCCGCCCAGAAAGCGATGTCCCGCTCGACGTGGTTGGGGTCGATCGGGACGGCAAGCACCATCTCGGTTGCGCCAACCTTGCGCACGCGCTCGATCTTCGCCTGCAGCCTGTCCGCAGGCTCGTCTCGGTGCGGGGTGCCGATCTTCAGCCGGTAGCCTTCGAACGACCGGCCCTGCTCCTCCATGACCCGCCGGAAGGTTTCGATGTGGGGCTCCAGCTCATGGCCGCGCCACCAACTGTACCAGCCATCACCGAGCGTTGCCGCCCGCCGCATGGCGGCCTCGGAATCGCCGCCAATCAGGAAGGGCGGGCCGCCGGGCGTGTAGGGACGCGGCCGCAGCACCACCTTTTCGAACGAGACGAACTCGCCTGCAAACGCCGCCTCATCCTCGTGCCAGACCGACCGGATCGCCTTGATATATTCGTCGAACCGGCGCCCACGCCGGGCGAAGGATACGCCCAGCGCCTCATATTCCTCTTCTGACCACCCGGCCCCGACCCCCAGTTCGTACCGGCCCCGACTCAGATGATCGAGCGTCATCACCTCCTTCGCGGTTAGAAGGGCCGGCCGCTCCGGCAGCACCATCACGCTGGTCGCGAAGCGCAGCCGCTCGGTCTTCTGCGCGAGCGCCGCAAACACCAGCAGCGAATCGAACAGGCCGATGTCGGTCCCGAACGGCGGCTTCCCTGCGGGATCATAGGGATACTTCGACCGATATTCCGAGAAGAAGACGATATGTTCGGGGACCCACATCGAGGCGAAGCCATGCGCCTCGAGCGCCTGTGCCAGTTCAGTCAGCAGCCCGATGTCAGTGAAGCCGGTATCGCCGGCACGAACCGATAGGCCGATGTCCATCTCTCACTCCCAGTCGGCGGCCGCGGCGAGGCTCTGCCGGTAATGCGGCAGCGACCACCACAGCAGCAGGACCCCCAGCGGGGCAACCACGGCGCTGACAACCGCCAGCGAGTAGCGGACGGCGGCGTCATCCCGGAACAGATAGTCGGTCAGCAGTGCCACCGACGTCGGTCCGGCGGTGTAAAGAAGCAGGCTGCCAACGAGGAAATAGACAGCGGCCATGCGCGCCCTTAGATTGTTGGGCGTCATGAACTGGATCGCAACGATCGGCAGCGCCTGGGTGGAAGTGACCGCGAACAGGGCCAGCCCCGAGGCCGCGAGGATGAGACCCGGGGTCGGCAGGAGCGGTGCGACAGCGGCGAGCGGAATGGTGGCAAGTCCGCCATAGAGACCGGCGCGCACGGCCGCATCAGCATGGCCGCGGGCGGTCAGACGGTCAGCGAGCAGGCCGCCGGCCATGATCCCGAGCGAACCGCAGGTCATCACGATAAGGCCGAACGCGAGGCCGATCTCGGCGGCATGCCAGCCGAAACTGCGCATGAAGGTTGCGGGGATCCAGGTGAGATAAGCGATCACAACCATGCCGAGCAGGGTAAACCCCAGGAACAGGCCGGTGATGGTCGCGCGATTGGCCTTCAGGAACGGCAGCAGGGGTGCCAGCCGATGCGCGGCATCGGATGGCAGGCCGCGCCGTGCCGGCTCGCGGATCAGCAGCATCGCAGCCGCGAGAAGGACTCCAGGGAGACCCACCATCACCAGTACGGTCTGCCATGGCCTCAGCTCGCCGACGAGCGGCCACTGGATCGCCGGTGCAGCCTCCACGGCACGTACGACGATACCCCCGATCATCAGCGCCAGGCCCGAGCCCCAGTAGACCCCGGTTGCATAGACGGCCATCGCGAGGCCACGGCGTTCCCTGGGGAAGTAATCCGAGATCAACGAGGATGCGGCCGGAGTCAGGGTTGCCTCCCCGACACCGACGCCCATGCGCGCAAGGAACAGCTGCCAGTAGGTGCTGGACAGGCCCGACAGCGCCGTCATCACGCTCCAGGTGAAGACACCTGCCGCGATGATCAGCCTTCGGCTCATGCGGTCGGCCGCATAGGCGATGGGAATTCCGAAACTGGCGTAGAACAGCGAGAAGGCGAGTCCGACGAGCAGGCTGAACTGGGTGTCGCTGATCCCGAGGTCAGCCCGGATCGGCCCGACCAGCAGGCTCAGGATCTGGCGATCGATGAAGGAGCTGGTGAAGGCGAGCACCAACAGGAAGATCACGAACCAAGCATATCGCGGCGACGGCCATGGCGGCTCGGCTGGAGCCGGCAGGGGCACGGTCGCCTCGCGCACGCCGGACGCCGCTGGAATGAGGGAGCCGTCGTTCATCCGCTGCACCGGAGAGGGCGTGCCCAGCGGCCGGGGAGGCACAGGCCGCCTGGCAGAGTCATCAGAAGCGGAACCTCACTTCGGCCCCGAAGATCCGGCCTGGCGCGAGATAATGGGCCGACACCCCCGGCAAGAGCGGCGCCGGCGAAATGCGCAGCGCATAAACCTCGTTGAAGGCATTCTCGACGAACCCGATCAGCTCCAGGTTCGGAAACGGCCTCACCCCGACCCGGAAGTTCGCGATATCCCAGGCCGGCTGGATGAGCATCGGGTCCAGGTCGGAGTTGTAGTTCACCTTGCCGCGATAGGAGTACTCCCCCGTCACGAAGGCGCCGACCGAGCCGATGTCGAAGTCCTGCCGGGCGATCAGCGACAGCTGCCATTCCGGAGCTCCATCGACCCGCCGGCCGGACAGATCCTGGCCGCCGACCGGGCATTGCCTGCGCGCGTTCTGCAGTGCGGTGCAGGGCGCGCCGCGGAAATCCTTGAACTTCGCGTCGATCCAGGCGGCACCCAGGATGAAGCTGCCACCCTGCCACGGGTTGGCAACCGCATCGAACTCGATGCCCTTGATCTCGATCTTGCCGGCATTGCGCAGCGAGAAGGTATTGGACTGGCCGTCGAAGGCGGACGTCTGGAAGTCCTTGAACTCCGACCAGTAGGCGACAAGGTTGGTCTGCAGGCGACCACCCATCGCGATCTGCTTCCAGCCACCCTCGATGCTGAGCACGGTTTCCGGCCGGAGGACAGGATTGGCGTTGTTCGCCGGCGCGAAGAAGGGGCCGCTATTCGAATTGTTGAGACCATTGCCCTTGTACCCGCGACTTGCTGTCAGGAACAGCGAGGTATCGGGGTTGGGATTGTAGCGGAACGAGAGCCGCCCAACCCAGTCGGTATCCGAGGCCGAAGCGGTGTTGAACGGACGGTTCGGCCCGAAGAAGGAGCCGACCCGGATACCCGACATGCTCTGCTCCTCGTGCAGGATGCGCAAGCCCGCCTGCATCTCCCAATCCTCGGCGATTCGCCACGCCAGGTTCGCAAAGGCAGCGGCGTGGAACACCTTGATCAGGCTGTTGGCGGTGCTGACAGCGAACAGCGGGTTGCCCGTTCCGAGCGCGCCACCGACCCGGAACGTGTCGTCGATCAACTGGTCATAGAGGTACATACCGACGATGTAGGTCAACGGCTTGTCCGGCGGAGACAGGAACTGCAGCTCTTGCGAGTAGATGCGCAGGTCGATCTTGCCGAACGTCGCGTCGGCCAGATTGACCGCCAGCCGTTCCGAGTCATCGGTGCCGAAGCTGTCGAACTTGCGATAGCCGCTGATCGAGCGGATCATCGCCCCGCTGCCGAACGTGTAGTCCATCGTCAGGCTTAGATGGACCGTTTCCGTCTCCTCGCCGACGCGGCCGCTGGTCATGGAATCGCGATTCCGGTCGGAGATGATGATGTTGTTCGCGGCCGCCAGATTCTGCAGCAGCGCCGTGTTCGGTAGGCCGATGGCCAGCGGATCGATCTCCCGGAAGGTCGGGCCGCAGCATCGGTCGTCGGTCTTGATGTAGGATGCAATCAGCGAGGCTTGGAAGTTGCCCACATCCTGCTGCAGGCTGATCCGACCACCCCATTGCCGGCGCCGGTTCTCGTCGGTCTGCTGGAACTTGTTGAAGGCGGCCCCCTCCTTGTCGGACCGGCTGAACATGGCAACCCGCGCCCTCGTGTTGGGACCGAGCGGCCCGCCGGCCGCCGCATCGATGCGCAGCGTGTTGAAGTCAGTATGGCGGCTGAAATCGTCCCACGTGTGCGAGACGTTCACATAGCCCGTAAACTCGGCGGTCGGTGCGCGCGAAATCACGTTGACGGCACCCGCCGATGCATTCTTGCCGAATAGCGTGCCCTGCGGCCCGCGCAGGATTTCCACCCGCTCGACATCGAACAGGTTCGACAGGCCCGATCCGCTCGGCCCTGTCACCACGCCGTCGATCACCACCGCCACGCTGGTTTCGACGCCGCCGGTGAAGGTCGGGCTTCCGATGCCGCGGATTCGCGCCCGAGCGCCCGAGGAGATCAGGCTGTCCTCGAAGGTGAAGCCCGGCGTCACCCGCGCAAGCGACTGGACGTCGCTGACCCGGGCATTCTCGAGCGTCTGGCCACTCAGCACCGTCAGAGAGATCGGCACGTCGACCTGGCGCTCAACCCGCTTCTGGGCCGTGACCACGATGTCGCCGACATCCGCACCGGCCGGCTGCTGCGCGAGGGCCGAGGGCGCCCAGGCGGCGCCGGCTAGCAGGCCGGCGAACATCAGGCGCGATGCTGGAACGATCGATTGGCTTTTCATGTCGTACCTCCCCAGAGGACCGGGATCTTGATTTGCCGGCTTTGCATCAAGGGCAGGCCTCCCAGCCCGATCCCTCGCCCCCTCGCACAATCAATGTGCCCGCTTTGCCGCAGCGCGACCCTGCAGATTGGGCCAGAGGATTAGCTGAATGCCAACGTGGGGTTGCGGGTGGCGCGATGACTGCGCCAAACTCGTCAGCCTGTCGGCCAAGCCGGACAGGGCACGGCGCCGACTGGCGGCCCTGCCAAAGCCACTGTTAGATTGCCGCCATGGCACGGCTTGCAACCCATGGCCTGCGCCGCGCGGCGCGCACGCGGCCGCATGCGCTCGCCATCAGCGACGGGCGACGCCGGCTGAGCTGGCTCGAGACACAGGCCCGGGTCGCACGGCTTGCAGCGGCACTGCGATCGAGCGGCGCCCGCCCAGGAGACCGGGTCGCTGTGTTATCGGACAACAGCGCCGACTATTTCGATCTTTACTGGGCTGCACCCTGGGCCGGGCTGTTGCTTGCCCACATGAACAGTCGCTGGGCCCTGCCCGAGATCGCAGCCGCGCTCGCCGACTGCGAGGCGCGCCTGCTGATTCACGATGCCGCTCATGCCGCGGTGGCGCAGGCGGCTGCGGGGACGTGCCGGCACAGGATCGACGTCATCGACATGGAGGTGGCCATGGACGGGGACGGGGCCGACAGCTGGCAGGCCAAGCTGGCGGCGACAGCGCCGATGCCCGACAGCGAGCTGGCAGAGGATGCCCCGGTCGCCCTCTTCTACACCAGCGGTACGACGGGCCAGCCCAAAGGTGCCATGCTCACCGCCGCCAACATCTTCTCGGCCGGCCTGATGATCGCCCGACCGTTCGATCTCGGCCCGGAGACCATCGCGCTGTGCGTCATGCCGATGTTTCATGTCGGCGCCGGCACCTTCTTGTTCGGGCTGACCTTCGCGGCCGCCACGATCCACATCGAGCCGCGCTTCGACGCCGCCCGGACACTCCGGCTGATCGAGCGGGAGCGGATCAGCCATTCCGTCCTCGTGCCGACGATGATCACCCAACTGCTCGAACAGCCAACTTTCGGTGCGCACGATCTCGGCTCGATGCGTCGGCTGATCTATGGCGCGGCCCCCATGCCCGACGCCCTCATGGCGCGCGCCATGCGCGCCATGCCTGCGGTGGGCTTCAGCCAAGGTTATTCCATGACCGAGACGACCGCCACCGGCACCTGCCTGCTTCCGACCGACCATCACGATCCGGCCCGCCGCCGGTCTGTTGGCCAGCCGATCCCGGGCAACGACATCGAAATCCGCTCGCAGGAAGGCAGGCCCTGTCCTGATGGCACGATCGGCGAGATCTGCATCCGCGGCCCGGGCGTCATGGCCGGATACTGGAACCGCCCGGCCGAGACCGGCGATGTCCTGGCGGCGGGTTGGCTTCGCACGGGCGATGCGGGCTTCATCGATCGCGACGGTTATGTCCACGTCGTCGACCGGCTGAAGGACATGATCATCTCAGGCGGCGAGAATGTCTATTCGGCCGAGGTCGAGAATGTGCTGCACGATCACCCGGCCGTGGCCGAATGCGCGGTCGTGGGCCTGCCGCATGAACGCTGGGGCGAACAGGTCGTTGCCGTCGTTCACCTGCGGCCGGGGACACACGCTGACGCGGCCCTGCTCGAGGCGCACTGTCGCGAACGGCTGGGCGGCTACAAGGTGCCGCGCCGCTTCTACATCGAGTCCGAGCCGCTTCCCAAGGGCGGCTCGGGCAAGATCCTGAAGCCGGACATCCGGCATCGCCTGGCTTCGGCTGATGACGCTGCGTCGGCATGACAACGCTCGCGACAGCCGCCGATTTCCGCGCTCTTGCCCGGCGCCGGCTTCCGCACATGCTTTTCGAGTATCTGGACGGCGGTTCCTATGCCGAGGCAACCTTGGCCGCCAACATCTCCGATCTCGGCGCCGTCCGGTTGCGTCAGCGTGTCCTGCGCGACGTCAGCACGATCGACACGTCGACGACCCTGTTCGGCACCCGTCTCGACATGCCGCTGGCGCTCGGCCCCGTTGGCTTTGCTGGCCTGTTCGCCCGCCGGGGTGAAGCGCAGGCGGCCCGCGCTGCGGCGTGCGCCGGGCTCCCCTTCTGCCTTTCGACCGTGGGCATCTGCCCGGTCGAGGAAGTGGCGAAGGCGGCCGGCACTCCCCCCTGGTATCAGCTCTACATGATCCGCGACCGCAGCTTCATGGATAGGCTGCTTGACCGGGTTGAGGCAGCTGGTGTTCGCGTGCTGCTGTTCACTGTCGACCTGCCAGTCGGCGGCGCGCGGTATCGCGATATCAGGTCGGGCATGAATCGCCCCGGCGGGGCCGGCTGGATCGGCCGCTTGGCGCAGGTAGCCGCCCGCCCGCGCTGGGCGATCGAGGTGGGGCTGGGTGGGCGACCGTTCCGATTCGCCAATCTCGATGGCGCCGTCTCCGGCGCCGACACCATCGATTCCATGCTGCCGTGGATCATCGACAATATGGACCCCACCGTGACCTGGACGGATCTCGAGCGGATCCGGGCACGCTGGCGGGGACAGCTTGTCGTGAAGGGCATTCTCGACCCCGACGATGCTGAAGCGGCACTCGACTGCGGCGCCGATGCAGTGATCGTCTCGAACCATGGCGGGCGCCAGCTCGACGGCGCGATGTCGACAATCGCGGCCTTGCCTGCCATCGCAGCAAGGGTTGGCGGTCGGGCGCCTCTGCTTGTCGATGGCGGGATCCGGTCGGGAATCGACATCCTGCGCTTTCTGGCGAGCGGAGCCGATGCGTGCCTCATCGGGCGGGCCTGGGCCTGGGCGCTTGCCGCAGGCGGCGAGGCCGCAGTCGCCTCCATGCTGGCGACGATGAAGGCCGAACTCCGGACAGCCATGGCGCTCACGGGCTGCGTTGACACGGCCAATCCCCGCGCGGCGCTCGTGCTGGCCTGAGCCGGCGCGCGCCAGCTCGACGGCGCGATGCACCGTCCTCAGCCGCCTGCCTCGGTGCGGCCGGCGATGAGCTGGTCGACGACGCCGGGGTCGGCAAGCGTCGAGGTGTCGCCGAGGTTCGAAAGTTCGTTCCCGGCAACCTTGCGCAGGATGCGGCGCATAATCTTGCCGCTGCGGGTCTTGGGCAGGGCAGGCGCGAACTGGATGACATCGGGCGTGGCGATCGGGCCGATTTCCTTGCGGACCCACTGCACCAGCTCCCGGCGAAGCGCAGCGCTCGGCACCTCGTTCGCATTCAGGGTCACATAGGCATAGATGCCCTGCCCCTTCACATCATGCGGCATGCCGACGACGGCGGCTTCGGCCACCCTGGGATGGGCGACCAGTGCGCTTTCGACTTCCGCCGTCCCCATGCGATGGCCCGAGACGTTGATCACGTCATCGACGCGGCCGGTGATCCAGTAATAGCCATCCGCGTCGCGGCGGCAGCCGTCGCCGGTGAAGTATCGGCCGGGAAAGGTGGTGAAATAGGTCTCGAAGAAGCGGCGGTGATCGCCCCACACGGTTCGCATCTGCCCCGGCCAGGACCGCGCAAGGCACAGATTGCCCTCACACGCACCATCGAGCGGTCGGCCCTCGGAATCGACGATCTGCGGCTCGACCCCGAACAGGGGGAGAGTCGCCGATCCGGGCTTGAGCGCGGTCGCGCCCGGAAGCGGGGCGATCATGGCGCCGCCCGTTTCCGTCTGCCACCAGGTATCGATGACAGGGCAGCGCCGCTCGCCCACCACGCGATGGTACCAGTCCCACGCTTCGGGGTTGATCGGCTCCCCCACCGTGCCCAGCAGCTTCAGCGACGCGCGCGAATGGCGGGTCACCCACGCGTCGCCCTCGCGCATCAGCGCGCGGATGGCGGTCGGCGCGGTGTAGAAGATCTCGACCCGGTGCTTGTCCACCACCTGCCAGAACCGCCCATGGTCAGGGAAGTTGGGCACGCCCTCGAACATCAGGCTGGTCGCGCCATTGGCAAGCGGGCCATAGACGACATAGCTGTGGCCGGTGACCCAGCCGACATCGGCCGCGCACCAGTAGATCTGGCCGGGGCGGTAATCGAACACCGCCTCGTGCGTCAGCGAGGCCCAGACGAGATAGCCGCCCGACGTGTGCAGGACGCCCTTGGGCCTGCCCGTCGAGCCCGAGGTATAGAGGATGAACAGCGGATCCTCCGCTCCCATCTCGGCCGGCGCGTGGGTTGCCGGCTGGGCCGCCAGCAGCGACTCCCAGGCGATGTCGCGATCCTGCACCCACTGCACCGGCGCGCCGGTCCTCGCCACGACGATGACCGTCCCGACGCCGGGGCAGCGGGCGAGCGCTTCATCGACATTGGCCTTCAGGGGCACGGTGCGCCCGCCGCGCAGCCCCTCGTCGGCGGTGATGACAAGGCTCGAGTCGCAGTCCTGGATCCGCCCGGCCAGCGCCTCGGGCGAGAAGCCGGCGAACACGACCGAATGGATGGCGCCGATCCGCGCACAGGCCAGCATGGCAACGGCGGCCTCCGGGATCATCGGCAGGTAGATCGTCACGCGGTCGCCGCGCCGGACCCCGAGCGACAATAGCCCGTTGGCCAGCCGGCACACCTCGGCGTGCAGCTCGGCGTAGCTCAGCGTGCGCCCGGGCCCGTCGGGATCGTCAGGCTCCCAGATGATGGCGGTGCGGTCGCCGTGGCCGGCGGCGATGTGGCGGTCGAGGCAGTTGGCCGCGACGTTCAGGGCGCCGTCCTCGAACCAGCGGATGCCGAAGTCGGCCTCGTCGTAGGACCAGTTCGACACCTTCGTGAAGGGCCGGATCCAATCGATGCGCAGCGCCTCGCGCCGCCAGAAGCCGTCCGGGTCCGAAAGCGATTCGTGATAGAGGGCCCTGTAGCGCGCCGCATCGTAGCGGGCGCTGGCGGCCCAGTCCGCCGGGACGGGATGGACGGTCTCGCTCATGCGCTTCTCCCCGCTCGTGCCGCTGCCGCCCGCACGGCGCGGCGCACGCCGGAAGCCGGATAGCCGCCGCTGTCCGCCAGCGCCAGCCGCATGGCGTCACCAGGCGGTCAGCCGGCCGGTGCAGCCAGCCGGCGGTGATGGGCCTGCGTGCCGCGCGTGAACAGGCGGTCCGTGGGCAGGATCTCGGTGATGGCGAGGTCGGGCAGCCGCTCGAGCTCGGCATAGAGCGGGGCGAAGTCCGTCTCGAGCGTGACGCCCAGCAGATGCTCGAACGAGGGGATCACGAAATAGGTCTGCTGATAGTCGTCGATCCGGTACTCGGTGCGAAGCACGCGGGCGAGATCGAAGCCGAGGCGGTTCGGGCTGGGGTCGTCGAGGGCGAAGATGCTCTCGCCATGGCTGGAAACGATGCCGGCGCCATAGATTCGAAGCCCCTCGGCCGTCTCGATCAGGCCGAACTCGACCGTGTACCAGTAAAGGCGCGCCAGCCTGTGCAGGGCCGAGAAGCGAATCGATCGGAGCCCGCCCTCGCCATAGGCCTGCATGTAATCGGCAAAGACCGGATGGGCGAGCAGCGGCACATGCCCGAACACGTCGTGGAAGACATCGGGCTCCTGCAGATAGTCGATCCGGTCGGGCGGGCGCAGGAAATTGCCGGCCACGAACCGGCGGTTGGCGAGGTGGGCGAAGAACACGTCCTCGGGCACCAGCCCCGGCACCGCCACCACCTGCCAGCCGGTCAGCGCCATCAGCCGGTCGGACAGGCGGCGGAAATCGGGGATGCCGTCGGCCATGTCGAGCTTGCCGAGACCGTCGAGAAACTCCGGCACGGCACGTCCCGGCAGCAGCCTGAGCTGGCGCTGGTACAGCCGTCGCCACAGCGCATGTTCGGCCGGCGTGTAGGCGTCCCAGTCCTGCGGGATGGTCCAGTCATCGGCGGCGTGCGGGGGCGGGGCATTGAGAACGGGCGTCATGCACGGCCCTATAGCGCCAAACGGGTCGGCGGTTCGAGCGTTTCAGACCGGCACCGAGATATGCTTGCCGCCGAACACCGACTGCCAGCCCTCGATCTCGTCGACGACGACCGAATCGACAGCATGGACGAGATCGGCGGCGCGACCGTAATCGAGGGCACCGTCCGGCGCCCTCAGCAGCAGGCCGATGCGGACCGCGATGGCGTCGAGCTTCTCGGCCGCCACGTCGGAGAGCGCCGCGAACCTCTCGAAATCGCCGAAATAGCGGATACCGGCGATCGCCGACCCGATGACCGGAAACGCGACCCCGGCAAAGGTGAAGGGCTTGACCGAGCGGGCCAGCGGCTCGGGCGGGAACAGGCCGAGCGCCACCGTCGCGGTCCAGACCAGGAAGGCGGAGACGGCGAAGAAGGCGAGAAAGAAGGCGATGACCGACAGCCGGTCGAGCCGGTGCTGGGCGGTCGCCAGCCGGCGCGCCTTGCGGCGGTGATAGTCCCGCTGCGGCAGCACATGCTGCTCGAGCAGCAGGGCGAGCGCGCCCCGCACATAGGCCGGCGTGACCGACAGCCGCGGCAGGCCGACGGCGCGCAGGCTCTGGCGGGCGAGATGCTCGGGCCACTGGGTGCGCTCGCCGCGCGGCCAGCGACCGGGCGGGCGGGCGACACCGAGCAGCAGCATGGGTGGCGCGTGGCGCAGATACTCGGCCAGACGCCGGGTCTCGAACCAGCGGCGGTGCCAGCGGCGGCGGACCCCGATTCCGGTAATCGCCAGCACGAGCGCGATCAGCAGGAATTCGCCGCCGGCGAAGATCCACTTCGACCGTTCGTCCGCCAGCACCTGGTAGGACAGGCCCGTCACGACCGCGAGCGCGGCCAGCAGGAAGCTCGCGGTCATGCCGCCACGATAGCAGTCCGACAGCCAGGACGAGACGCCGTCGGCAAAGGCGAAGCGGCGAAGCACCTCGGCCTCGATCCGGTCGGGGATCGCCGGATCGCCGCCGGGCAGGGCCCGGGCGGCGGCGAGCAGGCCGGCGCCGCTGCCGCCAGCAATCGATTCCGGCTGCTCATAGCGCTGCACGAGCGAGCGGAACGGCCGCGGGTCGCCGCCGAACAGCGCCTCGATCCGCCGATAGCCGTGCCAGATCCGCTCGCTCGACGGTCGCCAGCGCTCGGCCGACAGCCGGGCGAGCGCCGCTTTCGCATCGCGCGCATCGGCCCCGCCGCCCGGCACTAGTGCGCCACGCACGAGGCCCGCCAGCCGTGCGTCGCGCCCCTCGCACGGGACCAGCCGGGGCGCTGCCAGCTGTTCGCTCGCGGTCAGCAGCCGCCAGGACTCCGGCTCGGCGATGTCGATCCACAGCACGGGTGTCCCGCGCTCGAGGGCGGCAGCCAGCGTATGACCGGTGCCCCCGACCCGTGCCTCGGTCACGCCGTCCCACACGGCGACCAGCAGGTCGGCCTGCTCCAGCATCACCCGGGCGGCGAGCGCGACCCGCTCGGACAGCCGCGCCTGGAAGCTGCCGGCCAGCTCGGCATTGTCCGGCTCGGCGAGGTGGCGAAGCAGGAGGTCGCCGATCGGCTCGTCGCGCTCGGCAAGCGCGAAGACATGGGCGCGCGCCATCGCCGTGGCCAGCGCCGCCACCTCTGCGGCGACGGCCGGGTCGGGCACCGGCCGGCCGGCCAGGATCGCGCGCGCCGCATCGGCCGTCGTCGCGCCGGCATTGATCGCGGCGTTCAGCCGATGGCCGAACGGCAGCGGCGCCACCACCGACCAGCCGCGCGCCACCGCCCGCTCGGCCGCAACCTGGTCGATCCCGGATGCAAGCAGGCTCAGCAGGCAAACGTCCGCGTCCGCCTGGTCGATGTCGTCGAACAGGCGATCGAGCAGGCCGCAAACGGCCCCGATCCGGGCGGCATAGGCCGGGTGGCTCGCACGATGGCCGGTCACGCCGAGCTGCAGCCGCCGGACGGGCGGCGCCGGCGCCGCCACGCTGTCGCGCCCTGCTGCCCTCATCCGCAGTCGACGGCGAGATTGGTCGTGGGGGTGCCGTAGAGCATGTCGGTGGTGACACCGAAGGCCATCAGCGGCCGGAACCCGGGATCGAGCCCGAGCACGGCGGCCGGCGCGACCGCGGCATTGTCGTGGATCGCGACCTCGGCGTCGGCATAGAGGATCGTCGGGCCGGTGTTGCTCAGCGCATAGTCCGAGGTGACGAGCGCGGTGTAGCAGGCGAGCATGGGCGTCTCGGCATCGCGGAACTGCTTCAGATTGGTCACCGACAGCATGTCCGGCACAAGCTGGCCGAGCAGATGGGCAGCCGCGCCCGTCAGCAGCCCGTCCAGGGCATCGAGGCCGCGCAGCATCCAGGGAAAGCCGTGCGTGACGGTCTTGCCGACGGCCGGGCGGGCGAGCGACAGCGAGAGCAGCGGCAGCAGCGCCTGCATCTCGCCCGGCCCGAAGGCCTTCATGCCGGGCATGGCGACGTCGGAGCGGAACGAACCGTCCGCCCCCTCCTCGGCGGTGATGGTGCCCAGCATCTTCTGGTAGCCGAGCACTTCCTGGCCGGTCAGCGCCGAGCTGCTGTTGTCCACGCCGATGAAGGGAAAAACCCAGGTCAGCGCGGACGGCAGCAGGAAGCCATGGCTGCCGGCATCGTGGCGGATGACCGGGAACATGAAGTAATATTCATGCTGCCGGTTCATCAGCCGGTCGCGGAACAGCGGCTGGGCCGAGCGCATCTCGGGATAGATGTTGATGCCGAGGCAGACGACGGGCGCCAGCGGTTCGAACCGGTAGCGCGGGAAGACGTTCAGCCGCTGATCGCACCAGGCGCGAAGCTTCGCCATGTCGGCGCCGAGCAGCACCCCGCGGACCGTCATGTTGCGGAACTCGTACGGCGGCGGGCCCTGCTGCTCGTCAGGCGAATCGATGAACGGCTGCATCGCCGGCTCCTGCGGGGGTGGGCATGAGCCGGGTCGCGCCGGCCCGGTGGATGAAGTCCGCTCCGAACAGCCAGGCCGGTGTCACGAAGCCTGCCCGGTCGCCGCGCGGCAGCGCCAGCAGCCGGGGGACCGCGGCGCGGACGATGGCCACGGTCGCGGCATAGCCGTCAAGGGTGTGAAGGCGGTGAACGGTGCGACGCCGCCAGCGGTCCTCGGCGTGGACGACAAGGGTGACGCCTGCCTGCGCATCCGGCTCGCCGGCCAGCAGGGGTGCCAGCAGCGGCGAGGCCACGCGCGCGAGCGGCGCCAGCGGCACCGCGAGGCGCGACGCCGCATGCGCAAGGTCGCCCGCCTCGGCGAAGGTCGCGAGGTCGGGAACGCCGGTCGCGTGGGGCGCGATCACGACATCGGGCAGCGGCACGGACAGGGCACGGACCGGGCCTGCGCCGAAATCGAACCGCTCGGACAGGGCGCCGAACGGCAGCCGGACGAGCTCGCCGTCACGGCGGACGAGGGTGGTGCCGTCGAACAGCGACAGCGCGGTCGCCCAGGAGCCGGCCCGAAGCGCGTGCGGGCGCGACACGCCGAGCGCCAGGCGGACGATCCCGTCCGCGGCTGCCTCGGCAAGCAGGCAGTCGCTGGCAGCGACCAGCAGCGCGGCGCCCGGCAACAGGCGGACACCGGCTGCGCGGGCCGCCGCGTGCCGCGCGATCGCCGCGGCGAACACCGGCCACTCGCCGGCGATGTCCGCATAGTCGGCACCGGCGCGCAGGCAGGACTCCATCAGCGGTGCCGCCGTCGCCGCGAACGGCCCGGCGGCGTTCAGCACCAGCCGGACACCGGCCAGCGCCGGTTCGATGACCGCCGGGTCGGCCAGCCCGAAGGCACGGGACTCAAGGCCCAGCGGGCGGGCGACGGCCGCCAGCCGGGCCGGATCGCGCCCGGCCAGAAGCAGCCGCGGGCCGAGGTCGGCGGCCAGCGCCTGCGCCAGCGCATGGCCCGTTCGACCGGTCGCACCATAGAGAAGGATGCGCGCTGCGCTCATGTCCGCTCGAACACCCAGGGCACCAGGCCCGACAGGAAGGCGCGCGGCTCGCCGGCCGGGAGATGGCCGAAGGCCGCCTCGGCCTCGTGCAGGGCGGCCCCCGCCAGCCCCTCGGCGATCCGGCGCACGTCGCCGGCCACGCCGTGCCGATCGATGAGGGCAAGCAGGTCCGCGACCATGGCCGGGGTGCGGCGGCCGCGCGGCAGCGCCAGGAACCGGTCCAGGGCGCGACGCTCGGCCGGGCTGGCGACGGCACGCAGGCGGATCAGGATCAGCGTCCGCTTGCCCTCCACCAGGTCGCCGCCGCGCTCCTTGCCGTAGCTGGCATCGGCGACCAGGTTCAGCAGATCGTCCTGGATCTGGAAGGCCGCCCCCAGGAAGAAGCCGAAGCGGGCCAGCCGCTCGGGGTCGGGGGGGACGGGGACGGTTCCGACCAGCGCGCCCAGCCTGAGCGGCCAGATGGTGCTCATCCAGGCCGTCTTGCGGAGCACCATGTCGAGATAGGCGGCCTCGTCGATCGCAAGCATGCCGTCGCGCTGCCAGCCCAGCTCGGTCGCCTGGCCGGCCGCCGTTTCCAGGGCCATGCGGTCGGTCTCGGCCAGCATGCGCTGGCCGATGGAGGGCGGCAGGCGCATGGCGAAGGCAAGAAGCGGCTGCAGCGACAGATGCAGCAGCGTGTCGCCGGCATTGAGCGCCAGCGGCACGCCGTGCAGCCGGTGCAGGGCCGGGCCGCCGCGCCGCTCGAGGCTTTCGTCCTGGATGTCGTCATGCACCAGCAATGCCACGTGCAGCAGCTCGATGGCCGCCGCCAGCGGCAGCACCTCGGCAAGGCAGGCGCCGCAGGCCTCGGCCGCGGCCAGGAACAGGCCGGCGCGCATCATCTTGCCGCCGCGCGCCGGATAATCGGCGACCAGCGGGCCAAGCCAGGGCGCCTCGCCGACGCGCGCCAGCGCGGCGGCCATGTGCGGCCGGGTGGCCGCAGCCGAGCGGGCGAGCCGGTCGGCGACCAGCGGCGGGGTTTCATGACGCCGGGCCGGGGGCGGGCGCGCCAGCGCCCAGCCGATGTTCATCCCGCGATCTCGACCGTCAGCATGGCAAGCTGCACGCCGGTGCCGGCCTCGGTGATGACACCATGGTAGAGGCCGGCGGGCTGGCCGGGCGGAATGTGCACGACGGCATCGACACCGGGATGATCGGTCGCGGCCGTGAAGTGCACGCCCGTGATCGGTGGCGAGCCGGGCGTTCCGGGCACGAGCGCGTGGATGGCGAGCATCGCCGGCGTCTCGACCGACAGCAGCGCGCAGGGCCGCGCCGAAGCGCGCGCCGCCTCGCCGGTGAACCGGCAGGTCAGCGGCACCGCGCGCGGCACCGCGCCGGCGCCGGCGTTCGGGTCAGCCCCCTGTGCCGGCACGAGCGGCTCTGCCGTCTTGCCGGCAGCCAGCGCGGACTTGAGGCGCGGGTCGTGCAGCAGTGCCTCCATCAGGTCGAAGGAGACAGAGCCCAGATCCCGGAGCAGCTGGAGATAGCGCTTCGCCAGCGTGCCCAGATCCTTCGGCAGGTCGGCGGCGGCATAGGTGCCGGCGCTCAGCCGCTCGGCCGCCGCCCGCCCGAGCCGGAGATTGTCGCCGATCACCTCGTAGCCGACGCGGACGGCATCGGCGACCAGCCGCTCCACCTCGCCGGAGACCGGGTCCGCCGGCTGGAGGCCAGCGGGCGGCACCGCGGATGCCGCCGCCGCGTCTTCGGCAGCCGGCCCCGACCAGGCGGTTCGAACCGGTTTCGTCCGGGCCGGTGTCGTGCGGCGCCGGCGGCGCGGCGGCGGCGGGTCCTTGGGGGGTATCTCGTCGCTCATCGCGGCCTGTCCTTTCCCTGCTTCAGCGTCATGGATGATCGTAACCCGCGATGCTGTCCAGCGCCGGCTGCCCGCTCAGCGCATGCGCCGCCAGCCGCCCGGAGATGATCGCGGCCTCGGCGCAGCCGCTGTTGAGCCCCGTCGCCGTCCAGTCGCCCGCCACCGTCAGATTGTCATGCTCGAGCTCGAGCGGCGAGATCCGCAGGTCTGTCGTGCCCGGAAGCGAGAGCACATAGCGCTCCGACGGGTTGACATTGGCCTTCACCAGCTGGGCCGCCAGCCGCCCCGGCCCGTCGGCCGGGGCCGCGCCCGTCGCGTCGGCCAGCAGCCGCCAGCGCGGCCGGCCGTCCGGCCCGGCAAGGCCCGGCCACAGCGCCGGCGCCTGCCGCTCGAGGAAGCGCCGGGCAGCTGCCGCGACTTCGGCCCGACGGCGATGCGGATAGCCGGGGTCGTCGATTGCCGAGGGGTGGCGCGGCTCGGGCAGGACCCCGCACAGGTAGAGCGCGGTCGCGGGCCGCTCCGCGCCCGGCGCCCAGCCTTCCTCGGGGATGGTGTGCGCCATGTCGCACCAGGTGTCGAAGGGCTTGTCCCAGCCGGAGGCGATCCACGGCGGGCCCGACCAGCCCAGCGCCGGCAGATCGGCCTTCAGCCACAGCTGCACGGCCTGTGTCGCGACCGTGCCCACCCCAGCAGCCATCGCCCGCCAGCGCGCCGAGCCGGCGAGAAGCGACGGCGCGGCGTGCGGGATGGCCCCCAGGCCGATCGCCACCACGACAAGATCGAAGTCTTGGCCGACGCGAAGCGTCAGCGTGTCCGCCCGGTGGCGCTCCCAGTGGCTTTCGAAATCGACACCGGCCGCCTTCAGCCGCGCGCCGTCGGCCAGCTGGTCGTACCGGGGCGCGGCCGGCCAGCAGGGCCGGCCGCTGACGTCAACAAGCGGATCATAGGCAGGGCCGGCCAGCCGCGCCTGCACGTCGAAGGCGAGCGCCGCCACATGCGGGGGCCCGCGCCCGGCCGACGGCACGACATCGGTCAGCCGGTGGAAGAAGCGGAAATCGACACCGCGCGCCGCAAGCGCCCGGTAGAGGGGGGCGAACACCACATCGCCCATCCCCGCGCGCAGCCGGTAGAAGATGGACCCGCGGTAGCGGCAGAACAGCTTGAGGGCGCCGCGAAGCGCCACGCCGGCTGCCATGCGCGGCCGCGCCGGGTCGCCGCCCTCATAGGCCAGGAGCAGGTCGTAAAGGCCGCGCATGAAGGGGGAGCCAAGCGCGCGCGACGAGGCGCCGTGCCGCGCCAGCCAGTCGCGCGCGTCGTGCGCATCGAGCGCGTCGAGACCCCGCGGATCGTGCAGCACGCCATCGGCCAGCAGGCCGTTGAGCGCCGCCAGCACCAGATCGGCCATTTCCATGAGATGCGCGTGCGGATCGGCGGCGAGCCGGTCGGCAAGGCGCGCGCGAACGGCGTTGGCGAGCCGGGCCGCGTCGGTCGCCAGCCGCGTCGCCGGCAGACGGCCGAGCCCGGCCGCCAGCAGCTGCAGGCCCTGCGCAAGGGCAAGGCCGCCGAGGAAGCCGCCGCGCAGCACGGGGCCATCCCCGGCCGCCGGGGCCTTCGGGCCGGTTCCGGTCCCGGTGTCGAGAATGAGCGTTGACAGGAGATCGAGCGCGGCGCGCAGATAGCCGGCGATGGAGGCCTGCTCGCCGGGCTCGGGCGGGTCGCCCGGCAGGCCGGGGCGCGGCGGAAAGCGCGCGGCCCAGCGACGCAGACCGCCCCTGCCGTCGGGACTGACAAGGGCGATCTGGTCATCGGCCAGGAAATCGGCTTCCCACGGCCCGAAGACATGGCCCTCGCCGCGCGCGTCCAGCTCGGCCCGGCAGGCCCGTGCCTGGGCAAAGGCATTGTCGTAGCTGCCGAACCAGACATGCAGGCCATGTTCCTCGATCCGGCCCGAGGGGCCCCGGCCCGAGGCGCCCTTTCCGCCGAGCCGCCAGCCCTCCTGGAACAGGGTCACCTGGAATCGGCCGGCGTGGCACGGGGCGGTCAGTTCCCAGGCGGCGGTCAGGCCGCCGCAGCCGCCGCCGACGACGGCCACGCGGATCGGCCTTGCACGGCCCATCAGCGGGGATGCCGGTGTCGGCTGGTGTCGTTCCTGTCCTGCATGTCCCCCCTTCGCCGGCCGGCGCGCCGGCGCCCCCTATCCGTGCTGTTCGGCCATGCCGGCCTTCCCGATCCGCTCCAGCGCGGCGCGGATGCGGGCGCGCTGCGCCTCGACCGGGACATGCCGAAGCCCCTGTTCGAGCCCGCCGCGTGCCTCGAGCCGCCGGTATGCCACCCGGGCCTCCGCGTCGCGCCCGGCCATGGCCAGGCTCGCGGTGTAGAGCGCAAGCCCGCCCGGAAAGTCGGGCACCATGGCCAGCGCCTCGCCGTTGACGACCGCGGCCTCGTCGTAGCGTTCGAGAAAGAACAGGCTCCGGCCCAGCGCGATCTGGTGATGGGCACGCATGTGGGAACGGGGATTGAGCTGCATCGACTGCTCGATCCTGTCGTGGGCGCGCGCGATCCGGTCCTTCAGCAGGTCGACCCAGGCCGCCCAGAACAGCACATAGGGATTGCTGGGGGTGAAGCCGAGCGCGCGCTCGATCAGCCGGTCGGCAAGGTCGAGGTCGCCCAGCACATTGAGCAGCGTGCCCACGACGCTCGCCAGCACCTGCGGATCATCACCCCCATGGCGGGCGGCGCGATCGGCCAGGCGGCGCGCTTCGGCCATGTCGTCCCCGGCCGCCCCGCTCCAGCCATTGGCAGCGGCGGCCGCCCGGGCGAAGGCGGCGATGGCCAGCGCCCAGCCATAGTCGGGCTCGAGGTCGAGGGCCCGGTCGGCCAGCGCCCGCGCCTCGGCGATGCTGTCGGCCGTGTAGCGCGCAAGCAGGCCCCAGGCCCTGACCGACAGCTCATAGGCGCCGGCTCCCACCGCCGGGCGGCTGGCAACGCGCCGGATTTCAGCATCGGTGATCGTCGAATCGATCGCGCCCACGGCCGCGAGCGCCACGCGGTCCTGGAGGTCGAACACGTCGTCGATCGTCTCGTCGAACCGCTCCGACCAGAGCTGGTGGCCGGTCTCGGCTTCCACCAGCCGCACGGCGACCCGGATTCGCCCGCCGGCGCGGCGCACGCTGCCTTCCAGCAGGTAGCGCACGCCCAGTTCCCGCGCGATTTCCGCCGGCGGCTTGGCAGAGCCCCGATAGGACAGGCTCGACTGGCCGGCGATCACCTTGATACGCGGAAAGCGGCTGAGCGCCGAGCTGATTTCCTCGACCATCCCGTCGGCAAAGCCATCATCCCCCTGCCCCCCCAGATCCGCCAGCGGCAGAAGCGCGATCGACGGCGCGGTCGAGCCGGTTCGGGCCGCCGGCCCGGCCGGTGGCCCGGGCTGGCGAGGCGATGCCGGCCGTTCCCCCATCCGCGCGACATCGGCGACCAGCGCCCGGAAGGCGGGGTCCGCCGGATCGCCCGACCAGCCGTCGAGATCGGCCGTCTGCACCAGTTCGAACATCACCGGCCGCTCGCAGGGTTCGAGCATCACGGGCACGAGCCGGCCGCGGCGCTGGCCGGCGATCGCCTCCGCGCGCACCCAGCGCGACCCGACCGAATGCCGCGACCAGAGCACCACGACGGCGCCGGCCGACCGAAGCGCGGCCTCCGTCACCTCGTCATAGACTTCGCCTGTCTTGAGCGCCGTGTCCCACCAGACATCGAGGCCAGCGGCGGCAAAGCCTTCGGCAAAGGCGCGCGCCCGCGCCTGGTCGATCCGGCTGTAGGACAGGAAGACATCCGACACGGGATGCTGCTTAACAGAATTTTCCGGCATGACACAGGGCGATACACAGGGCGATACACAGGGCGATACGTCGCGCCGGCAGCGGTTGCCCGCGACCTGCCGACGCGCTAGGCAGGGACACATGCCCCCTGTGCCCGCACGGTCGATCCCCCACCAGGTTCGCGTGCGCCTCGCCGTGCAATTCCACCTGACCGACTGGTTCAACGAATAGGCCTTGCGCGCCGGGCCCCGGCCCGGAGTCCGAAGCCGGGCGGGCGCCATGCCGTCCGCCGCACACGAACGGGACGTCATGGACGAGCAATCAGCCCCGCGCCTCTCGCGCATGCCCGACACGCTGCTGATCATCGCGGCCGCCGCCCTCGTCGCCTGGGCGGCGACCTTCCTGTTCGCGCCGGGCCGCTTTGCCGTCACCGAGGGGCCAAGGCCGGCGCCCATCGCCGGCAGCTTCGTCGCGCAATCCGCACCACAGGCAGCGCCGATCTTCGGAACCGATGGCGAGGTCGGCTTGCTCAACCTGCTGTTCGAGGGGCTTTCGAGCGGCGACCGCATGGGCAGCACCGTCGGGCTTGCCGCCTTCCTGCTGGTGATCGGCGGCACCTTCGGGATCATCCTCCACTCGGGCGCCATCGACCGCGCGCTCGGGGCGTCGCTGGCCGGGGGGCGGGCTGCAACCCCGGCGCTGCTGGTCGGCCTGTTCGCGCTGTTCTCGGCTGCGGGTGCCGTGTTCGGCATGGGCGAGGAGGCGATCGCGCTCACCCTCGTGCTGGCTCCGGCGCTCAGGCGCGCGGGCTATGACAGCCTGACGGCGGTGGTCGTCTGCTATGGCGCCACCCAGGTCGGTTTCGCGACCAGCTGGATGAACCCCTTCAGCGTGATCGTCGCCCAGACGATCGCCGGCGTGCCGGTGCTGTCGGGCCTGGAGCTCAGGCTGTTCATGTGGATGCTGTTCACGGGCCTGGGCGCCCTGTTCCTGTGGCGCTACGCCACGGTAACCCGCAGCGTCCCCGAAGTCGGCCCCCTGCCTGGCGACGAGGCCGCGCCGCCCGGCCTGAGGCGCGGCGACACCGCCATCCTGCTGGCCACGCTGGCCGCGGTCGGCTGGGTGGCCTGGGGCGTCGTCGCGCGCGGCTGGTATCTGCCCGAGCTGGCCGCCCAGTTCATGGCGCTGGGGCTGTTCGCGGGTGTCGTCAGCTGGCGGTTCCGTCTGGCCGAGGGCGGTGCGAACGGCGTCGCCCACGCCTTCCGCGACGGCGCCGCGCAGATGCTGCCGGCCATCCTGATCATCGCGGCGGCCCGGGGGATCCTGCTGCTGCTGGGCGGGGACGATCCGGCCGCGCCCTCGCTCCTCAACAGCCTGCTGGCCGGGCTTGCCGCTGTCGCCGGCGCGCTCCCGCAGTGGCTCACCGCCTGGGGGATGCTGGGCGCGCAGTCGGTCATCAACCTGTTCATCGTCTCGGGCTCCGGGCAGGCGGCCGTCACCATGCCGCTGATGGCACCGCTCGCCGACTTGACAGGCGTGACGCGGCAGACCGCCGTGCTCGCCTTCCAGCTGGGCGATGGGCTCACCAACCTCATCGTCCCCTCCTCGGCCGGGCTGATGGGGTCGCTGGCGGCCGCCCGGGTTGACTATGCCGACTGGCTGCGCTTTTTCTGGAAACCGATGCTGGGGCTGTATGTGCTCGCCTCGGGCTTCGTCATCGCGGCGCAGGCGATCGGCTATGCATGAGCCGGTCGCCCCTCTGGTCGCGGTGGCGCTGGCTGCGGCCATGCTCTCGGCGCCGGCCGCCGCAGCGTCCGGCACGCTGGTGATCGCCGGCGGCGCCGTCGAGCGCGACAATGCCGCCGTCCACCGCGCCTTTCTCGAGCGGGCCCGGCCCGGCCTGATTGCCATCATCCCCTCGGCCTCAGGCTATCCGGCCGAGTCGGCTGAAGCCTTCCGCGCGACCCTCGTCGCCCATGGCGCCGATCCGGCGCGGATCGTGACGGTGCGCCTCGCCGCGCTCGACGACCCGACGACGCCCGGCATCGACGAGAGCCGCTGGGCGGGCAACGCCGCCGACCGCGACGAGGTGGCGAAGGTCGCGCGCGCCGGCGCCATCTGGTTCACCGGCGGCGACCAGCTCAGAACCACCGCGCTGCTGGCGCCGGGCGGGCGGCCGACACCGATGCTCAGGGCGATCCGCGCCCGGCTTGCGGCCGGCGCAGTCGTTGGCGGCACTTCGGCCGGTGCGGCGGTGATGAGCGACCCGATGATCGCCGGCGGCGAGCCGATCGCTGCCCTGCTCGATCCGCCGTCAGCGGTGCGTCCGCCCGATGGCAGCGTCGCGCAGGAGCCGCTGGTGCTGGCGCCGGGCCTCGGCTTCCTCGCCACCGGCCTCGTCGACCAGCATTTCGACGCGCGCCACCGCCTCGGCCGGCTGGCCCGCGCCCTGTTCGAACTGCCGCCGGCGCATCGGTTCGGCTTCGGCGTGGACGAGGATACGGCGCTGGTCGTCGACCTTGCCACGCGCACGGCGACCGTCGCCGGCCGGGCGACGGTCACGGTCCTCGACGCCACCGCGGCGAGCCGCGCGCCTGGTGACGGTTCCGCCTTCGCCGCCACGGGCCTTTCCCTGTCCATCGCGGGCGCGGGCGATCGCATCGACCTGAGGACACGCACCGTAACGCCCGCTCCGGGCCGCGTGCCCCTGCCCGCCGCGACCGGCCCCGCCATGCCGGACAGCGGCGGGTTCGTCGTGCCGCCACGCCGGCTGGAAAGCCGGCTGGCCGGGGATATCGTCGCCCGCCCCGAGGTCGCCGCCCGCACCTATGCGAGCTTCCGCGAGGGCGCGGTCGTCCGCTTCGTGATTGCCCGCACCGCCCGGACAGCCGGATGGCAGGGTGGCGATCCGGCCGGCCTGACGCTGACCGGCCTTTCGCTCGACATCCGCCCCGGCCCGGCCATGCCCGAGGAGACACGCCCATGACCGCGACCTGGACCCTGCTGCTGCATGGCGGCGCGGGCGTGAACCCCGCGCGCGACTATGCCGAGGTGGAAGCCCATCTGGCAGGCCTGGCGACGGCCGGCGCCGCACGGCTGGCGGCCGGTGCAACGGCACTCGACACGGTCGAATGGGCGGTCGCCGAGCTGGAGGCCTCGGGCCTCTATGTGGCCGGCCGCGGCGCGGCGCCCAACCGGGATGGCGTGCACGAGTTCGACGCCGCCATCATGGACGGCGCGCGGCACCGCGCGGGCGCGGTCTGCGCCGTGCGCGACCTGCGAAGCCCGGTCGCCGCTGCCCGGGCCGTGCTGGACCGGAGCCCCCATGTCCTGCTGGCCGGCGAGGGCGCGCGCGACTTCGCGCTGGCGCACGGGATCGAGGCGATCGGTGACGACCCCGGCTTCTTCCGCCTGCCGGTCGGGGTCGCGTCGGCAGACATCGCCGACGAGAGCCGCGCCCTGCACGGCACGGTCGGCGCTGTCGCCCGCGACGGCATGGGCAGGCTGGCGGCCGCCACCTCGACCGGCGGCACCTTCGGCAAGCTGCCCGGCCGGGTCGGCGACACCCCGCTGATCGGCGCCGGCACCTGGGCGGATCACGAGATCGCCATCAGCTGCACCGGCGTGGGCGAGGCCTTCATCCTGGCCGGCGGCGCCGGCGATGTCGCGGCCCGGATCCGGCATGGCGGCGCCGACCCGGCGGCCGCGGCCGCGGCGATGCTGGCACGCGTTCGCGCGCTTGGCGGCGACGGCGGGCTGATCGCGGTGACAGCCAATGGAAGGCCGGTGGCCGCCTGGAACTCGCCGGGGCTCAAGCGGGCGATCATCGGCAGCCGGCACGGGCTTGAAATCGGCACAAGCTGAAGCGAAACGTCCGCATGCCACCCCTTCGCCAGCCGGACCCGCCCATAGCCGAGCTGCCGGATCCCACGGCGATCGGCAGCGGTGAGCTCGCCAAGAGCCGCAAGACGCGAATCCGGATCCTGAACGCCGCGCGCGACCTGCTGGCCGAACAGGGCTATCGCCGCTTCTCGACGCCCGCTGTCGCCAGGCGGGCCGGACTCACGCGGCCGGCGATGCTCTATCATTTTCCCTCGCGCCTGGAGCTGGTCACGGCGGTCATCCAGTATCTGGTCCGCCGCCGGATCGAGATGTTCGAGGCGGCCATGGCAGCGCTGCCCACCTCGACCGCCTTCAGGGGCCGGGCCGCCCGGGCAGCGGCAGTCGATCTCAACTGGCGGCTGCTGGAAACCCCCGAGTTCGCGGCCTTCACCGAACTGGTGATGGCGGCCCGCACCGATCCGGAGCTCGACGCCATCGTGCAGCCGGCGCTTGCCGCCTTCGATCGCGCGCGGCGCGAGACGACCGAGCGGGTTCTGCCGCCGGGCTCCTACGACCTCGACGACCTGCAGCTGGTTCGCGACGTGGTGCGCTTCCTGACCGAGGGTGTCGTCCAGCAGAACAGCTTCGTCGAGGATCGCGACCAGCGCCTTGCCGCGCTGAAGCACTTCCTTCACATGCTGGCCGCCTCCGCGGCCGGCAGCCAGTTCCTGGCGGCGGTCATGGCCGACTGGAAGGCACAGCATTCGGACTGACCCGCCCGGCAGGGCGTGCCCGGCGCGGCTGGCGCCGGCCCCGCCCGGCCTGGCGATCGGCTCAGCGCGGCGATGCCCTGGTCACCCGGAGGACCCTGCCCTCCGGCGAGTCGGTCGTCAGCCAGACCGAGCCGTCCGGCGCGACGCGAACATCGCGGATCCGCTCGCCCAGGTGGCGGAACAGCGATTCCTGCCCCAGCACATTGCCCTCGGGGGACAGGCGCACCCGGCGCACCTCGCGGGTGACCAGCGCACCGACCAGGAGATCGCCGTCCCACTCGGGGAACATGGCGCCGCGATAGACGGCAAGGCCCGACGGCGCGATCGAGGGAGTCCAGTGCAGCAGCGGCCCGGACATGCCCTTGTATTGAGTATATGGAGAAATAGTGACTCCCGAATAATCAAGCCCATGGGTGGCGACCGGCCAGCCGTAATTCGCTGTGGCGACAATCAGATTCACTTCATCGCCACCCCTGGGCCCATGCTCGTGCGCATAGACCACCCGGCGCACGGGATCCCAGGCAAGGCCCTGCGGGTTGCGGTGCCCGTAGGTCCAGATGGCGCCGAGCGCATCGGTGCGGCGTGCCATCGGATTGTCGTGTGGCACCCGTCCGCGCCGGTCGAGCCGGAGGATCTTGCCGAGCGGGCTTGTCAGATCCTGCGCCTTCTCGCGGTAATCGAAGCCGTCGCCCGTGGTCAGCAGCAGCGTGTTGTCGGGCAAGAACAGCATGCGCCCGCCGAAGTGGGCGCTGCCCCGCTTCAGGGGCGTGGCGGTGTAGATCACGTCCACATCGACGATCCGGTCGCCCGAAAGCGCCACGCGCGCCACCCGCGTGCCGTTGGCGCGCCGCGTGCCATGCGCGTAGCTGAGGTAGAGAACGCCCGTCCTTTCGAACTCGGGGTCGGGCAGCACGTCGAACAGGCCACCCTGGCCATGGGCCAGCACCGGCGGCACCCCCTCGATGCGCGTCATCCGGCCGTTTCGGATGCGCCGGAGGCCGCCGTTGCGCTCGGTCACCAGCACCGACCCGTCCGGCAGGAAGGCGAGGCTCCAGGGATGGTTGAGACCGCTGGCGATCACCTCCACCCGGGTTGGCACCAGCGGCGCCGTGGCGGTCCCGGCCACCGCGGCCTGCCCGGCAAGCACCATCATCAGAAGCATCAGCCAGCGCATGAAGCCACTCCCCGTTCCGCGTGAGACCGGCTAGGGCTTAGGGCAGACAGGCGGACGGGGACAAGCGCATGAACCGGTGGATCGAGCGGCTGGGAGCCTTCATCATCGCGACGCTGGTGACGACGGCCCTGGTCAGCCTGGGGCACAGCTGGTTCGTGCAGGCGGCACTGATCGAGATCGGCACCGACATCCCCTGGCCGACCCGCTGGGCCACCATGGGCCGCGACCTCGTCGGCCTGCTGCCGACCCTTGGCCCCGTGCTGATGGGCTCGCTGCTGGTCGCCTTCCTGATCGCCGGCTGGCTGAAGCCGCGCATCGGGCCGTTCGCCATCCTCGCCTATCCGCTGGCCGGCTGGGCGGCCGTCACGCTGGCGCTTGTTGCGATGCGTCTGCTGTTCGGCTTCTCGCCGCTCGCCGGCGCCCGAACCGGAACCGGCCTGCTGGTGATGAGCCTCGGCGGCCTGGTCGGCGGCACCGTCTTTGCCCTGCTCGACCGGCGGCGATCCCGCGCACGCTGAACCAGGCCCGCCCTTGTCGTTGCATAAATGCCACACAATATGGTCGCCACGCATCAAGGAGACAGGCGGGCATGAACATCGAGAAATTCACCGATCGCGCGAAGGGCTTCCTGCAGGCAGCCCAGACGATCGCCCTCAGGGAAACCCACCCGCGCGTCACCGCCGCGCATCTCCTGAAAGCGCTGCTCGACGATCGCGAGGGCATGGCTGCCAATCTCATCCGCGCGGCCGGTGGCGACCCGGCACGCGCGCTGGTCGCGACCGAGGCGGCGCTCGGCAAGCTGCCCAGGGTCTCGGGCGGGGGGGCGCAACTCAGCCTCGATGCCGATCTTGCCCGCCTTCTCGACCAGGCCGATCAGATCGCGCAGAAGGCCGGCGACAGTTTCGTGACGGTCGAGCGGCTGCTGCTGGCGCTGGCACTGGCGAGCGGCACCGATGCCGGCGAGGCGCTGAAGGCGGCCGGCGTCACACCGCAGGGCCTGAACGGCGCCATCGAGCAGCTGCGCAAGGGGCGCGGCGCGCACTCCGCCTCCGCCGAGGACAGCTATGACGCGCTGCGGAAATATGGCCGTGACCTGACCGAGGTGGCCCGCGCCGGCAAGCTGGATCCGGTGATCGGCCGCGACGAGGAAATCCGCCGGACCATCCAGGTGCTGGCGCGGCGAACCAAGAACAACCCCGTCCTCATCGGCGAGCCGGGCGTCGGGAAGACGGCGATCGCCGAAGGGCTGGCGCTGCGCATCGCCAATGGCGACGTGCCCGACGGCCTGAAGGAGAAGGCGCTCTACGCGCTCGACATGGGTGCGCTGATCGCCGGCGCCAAATATCGTGGCGAGTTCGAGGAGCGGCTGAAGGCGGTGATCGACGAGGTCAAGGCAGCCGAGGGCCAGATCATCCTGTTCATCGACGAAATGCACACGCTGGTCGGCGCCGGCAAGTCGGAGGGCGCGATGGATGCCTCCAACCTGCTGAAGCCGGCGCTTGCCCGCGGCGAACTGCATGTGATCGGGGCGACCACGCTGGATGAATACCGAAAGCATGTGGAAAAGGACGCCGCGCTGGAACGCCGCTTCCAGCCGGTGTTCGTGGGCGAGCCAAGCGTCGAGGACACGATCTCGATCCTGCGCGGGCTCAAGGAAAAGTATGAGCTGCACCATGGGGTTCGCATCACCGATGGTGCGCTGGTGGCGGCAGCGACGCTCTCGAACCGCTACATTTCCGACCGCTTCCTTCCCGACAAGGCGATCGACCTGATGGACGAGGCGGCCTCGCGCCTTCGGATGGAAGTGGAGTCGAAGCCCGAGGAGATCGAGGCGCTCGACCGCCGCGTCATCCAGCTGAAGATCGAGCGCGAGGCGCTGAAGAAGGAATCGGACTCCGCCTCCAGGGAACGGCTCGCGGCCCTGGAGACCGAGCTGCAGCGACTGGAGGCCGAGGCCGAGGAGCTGTCGACCCGCTGGGCGGCCGAGAAGGAGAAGCTCGCCGCCGCGACCCGCATCAAGGAAGCGCTCGACCAGGCACGAATCGAAGTGGAGCAGGCGCAGCGGCGCGGCGATTTCGCCCGCGCCGGCGAGCTGACCTATGGTGTCATCCCCGATCTGGAAGCCAGGCTGGCCGAAGCCGAGACCGCCTCGGCCGATGCCATGGTGCGCGAGGACGTGACGGCTGACGACATCGCCGCCGTCGTCTCGCGCTGGACGGGCATTCCGGTGGCACGGATGCTCGAGGGCGAGCGCGAGAAGCTGCTCCACATGGAAGAGGGGCTGGGCCGGCGCGTGATCGGCCAGTCCGATGCCGTCGCCGCCGTCGCCAAGGCGGTGCGCCGCGCACGCGCCGGCCTGCAGGATCCCAACCGGCCGCTCGGCTCCTTCCTGTTCCTGGGCCCGACCGGCGTGGGCAAGACCGAGCTGACCAAGGCGCTTGCCGACTTCCTGTTCGATTCGTCCGACGCCATGGTCCGGATCGACATGTCCGAGTTCATGGAGAAGCACTCGGTCGCGCGGCTGATCGGCGCCCCGCCGGGCTATGTCGGTTATGATGAAGGCGGTGTCCTGACCGAAGCGGTTCGTCGGCGGCCCTATCAGGTGGTGCTGTTCGACGAGGTGGAAAAGGCCCACCCCGATGTGTTCAACGTGCTGCTGCAGGTGCTGGACGACGGCCGGCTGACCGACGGGCAGGGCCGGACGGTCGATTTCACCAACACCATCATCGTGCTGACATCGAACCTCGGCTCACAGTTCATCGCGGCGCTGCCGGACGGTGCGGATGTGAAACAGGCGGAAGGCCAGGTGATGGACGTGGTGCGCGCCGCCTTCCGGCCGGAGTTCCTGAACCGGCTGGACGAGATCATCCTGTTCCACCGCCTTGCACCCGAGCATATGGGCGCGATCGTCGACATCCAGGTCGAGCATGTGCGCCGGCTTCTGAAGGACAGGAAGGTCACCCTCGAGCTGACCGAGGGTGCCCGGCAGTGGCTGGCGCGTGTGGGCTATGACCCGGTCTATGGCGCCCGGCCGCTGAAACGTGCGATCTCGAAGCATCTCGTCGATCCGCTGGCCGAAAAGCTGCTCGCCGGCGAGATCCCCGACGGCGCGACCGTGACCGTTACAGACGGCGACGGCGCGCTCGCCTTCGTCATCGCCACGCAGATCGCGGCGTGATCGATCCCGGCCGGGCCCTGGGGCAGGCGCACCAGGCCCTGCAGGCCGGCCGGCTCGCCGAGGCGCGCGCGCTGATCGACCAGGTGATGCGGGCAGCGCCGGCGGCCCGCGGGCCGGCTGCCCATCTGCTGGCGCTGGTCGAGCGGCGCAGTGGCGATGCGGATGCTGCCAGGCGCGCCTTCGCCCTTGCCCTGTCGCTCATCCCATCGGACCCGAACCTTCAGAACAACCACGGAAATTTCCTCGATTCGCTCGGCGATGCGGCGGGCGCACTGGCGGCCTATGCGCGTGCCGTGCGGCTGAAGCCGGATTTCGCCGACGCACATGCGAATCTGGGGATCGTCGCCCATGCAGCCGGCGACATCCAGTGGGCGCGGGCCGCGCTGGAGACGGCGGTTCGCCTGAACCCCGGCCTCGCCCGCGCCTGGTCGGCCCTTGGGCTGCTGCTGCGCGACATCGATTCACGCGCGGAGGCGGCCGCCGCCTTCGACCGGGCGCTGGCCCTTGCCCCATGCCTGCCGCGAGCGCTCGCCGGCCGGGCGCTGGTCTCGGCCGAGCGGGGGGAAGCCGATGCCGACAGCCGTTTCCGGGCCGCGCGCGCGGCGAACCCCGAGGATCGGGAGCTACTGCTTTCGCACACCGCCGTGCGACTGGCCGCCGAGGATGACCATTCGCTCGACGAGCTGGCCGCAGCCGTTGCTGCCGATCCGCTGTGGGTCGAGGGCCAGCAGACTCTGGCAAGGGCACGGTTCGAGGCCGGCGCCGGGCTGGCGGCCTTTGAGACCCTCGAACAGGCAGTCCGGGACCACCCGGAACAGCTGGGGCTGTGGATGGCGCTGATCCAGCTGGAAGGCGCGGCGCGGCCCGCCGCCGAGATGCGCGCGCGCGTCGCGCAGGCGCGCCGGCACCTGCCCGATGCCGCGATCCTGGAGGTGGCGGAGGCCGAGTTCGCCCTCAGGGATGGCGAGCCGAAGGCAGGGCTGCCGCTGCTGGAACGGGCCGAGGCGGGCGCGCTGCCGCTGGCCGAACCCGTCGCCCGGATCGGTGCGCGCATCGCCATCCGGCTTCGCATGCCGGACCGCGCGGCGCGGCTGCTTGACCGGGCGCGCGCGGCAACAGCGTCGCTGGTCGCCGACATGGGGCTTTGGGGCCTCACGGAAACAGCCTGGCGGCTCGCCGACGACGCTCGCCATGGCTGGCTGGTCGACCACCCCGGGCTATGGGCCAGCCATGAGCTTGATCTCGAGCCGACCGCCCTCGCCGCCATTGCCGCGCACCTGCGGCGCCTGCATGTGCGCAAGGCGCACCCGCTCGACCAGTCGCTTCGGGGCGGAACACAGACGGAAGGCACGCTGTTCTGGCGCGCCGATCCGCCGATCCGCCAGCTGGCGGATGCGATCGGGGAGGCCGTCTCGGCCCATGTGGCCGGCCTCGGAGCGGCGCTGCCGGGGCACCCGACGCTGGCCGCTTCCCCGGCACAGCGCGCCCGCTGGCGCTTCACGGGTTCCTGGTCGGTGCGGCTGACAGGGACCGGTTTCCATGTGGCACATGTCCACCCCGAAGGCTGGCTGTCTTCCGCCTGCTATCTCGCGCTCCCGGATCTCAGCGGCGAGGAAGGCCAGCTGGTGCTGGGCGAGCCCCCTTCAGAGCTCGAAACCGGCCTCGACCCGCTGGACAGGATCGTGCCCGCTATCGGCCGGCTGGCGCTGTTTCCGAGCTGGCTGTGGCACGGCACGCGCTCCTTCGCTGAGGGCGAACGGATGACGGTCGCCTTCGACGTGATTCCCGACTGATCCGGAGCGGTTTTCCGATCCGGCCGAACCGGATCGGCTGCGCCACCCTCCATGTTTCTTGCGACTTCGTTCTGCGCTGCTGCTGCGTTCGCCAGTCAGGGAACATGCACAAGGAAGAAGGGCGGCGGGTTGCCCCGCCGCCCCTCGTTTCTCGCCGTCCGGCGCAGCCGTCAGAATTTCAGGCCGGCGCGGATGAAGAAGCGGCGACCCAGCACGTCGTAGGTCGACGGGTAGGTATTGGCCTGCTGGTCCTGCGCATCGAGCAGTTCCGGCGGGTTGCGGTCGGTCAGGTTCACGATGCCGAAGGAGACGTTGAGATTCTCCCTCACATCGAAGCCCGCCGCGATATCGGCCGTGGCATAGCCCTTGATCCGCGGGATGATGAAGGGCGGAGCACCGGCGGTGCCATCGTCGTTCACGGGGCCGATGTAGTTCACCCGGAAGTTCAGGTTCATCGGGCCCGTCACCCAGCCGATCGAGGCATTGCCGCGCCACTTGGCGAAGGGATCGCCGCAGGTCAGACCGAACTGACCGGCGCACTTGTTCACCAGCGTCGGGATCGCCGCGAGGTTGTTGAAGTCATACTGGATGAGGCGGGTTCCCGCGACCCGGAACTGCAGCCGCGAGTCATCCGCGCCGAACAGGCCGAAGCCCACCGGCACCCCGTAGCGGATCTCGAAGTCGACACCGCGCGTCTTGACCGACCCGGCGTTGATCGCCGTGTTGATCGCATCCTCGACTTCGAAGGTGATCGGGTTCCGCGGCAGCAGCGCGCAGAAGCTGGTGTTGAAGGGCTGGAAATTGCTCGCGGGCGTACCGAAGCAGGCATCCCGCAGCACCGAGACCCCCGGACCACCGCCGAGGATGCCATCCTTGATGCGGATGTCATAATAGTCGACCGTGATCGACAGGCCGGGCGCGAAGGTCGGCGTGATGACCACGCCCGCCGTCCAGGTGTCGGCGGTTTCTTCCTTCAGGTTCGGGTTGCCCCCCACGACCGCGCGGATCTGGGTGTTGCCCGTGCCGAACGGCGTGCCGACCAGCGCCGCCGGAACTCCGGCGTTGATGCACGACTGGCGAAGCGTCGTGTTGGTCGCCGCAACCGCCTGGCGGCAGTAGTCGGTGAAGGCCGGGAAATTCTGTGCCTGGCCCAGGAACAGGTTGTTGACCGTCGGCGCCCGGATGGCCCGCTGGTAGCTGCCGCGCAGGCTGATGTCGCGAACCGGAGCCCAGATGCCTGTCCCACCCCAGGTGAGGGTGCCGCCCACATCATTGCTGTAGTCCGAGTAGCGGACCGCGCCATTGACTTCCAGGCGATGGAAGCCGGGGCGGTCGCCCAGGATCGGCACGTTCAGCTCGCCGAACACTTCGGTGAGGTTGTAGCCACCCAGGGTCGGGCTGCCGGCGTTGAAGCCGACGACATCGCCCGAGGACAGGATGAAGTCCGGCGCGAACCGGCCCTGCACCCAGCGCCGCTCGACACCGAAGGCCAGGCCGACCGGGCCGGCACCGCCACCCAGGTCGAACAGCTCGCCGTTCGAGATGGCGGCCGACAGCACCTGCTCGTCGATCTCGCGCGTGTTCTTGGTGTCGACCTTGATGTAGTTGCCGGCAGCCGTGCTGATGTTGCCCAGGCCGAAGATGTTGATCGGCACGCAACCCGTCGGCGAACCGACCGGGCAGCCCGCAACCGCCGAGCGGTAGCGGCTGAGCGACACGTTGCCGAACTGCGACTCGAGGTCGGTCGTCCGGGCGAAGTAGTAATAGGCGTCGTAGCGCCAGGGGCCGGAGATTTCGCCGCGGAAGCCGCCAAGGACCCGGAAGGCCTGCCGCTCGCGATCCGAGACGCGGCTGCCGATCTCGCTCACCCGGCGGATGACGTTGCCGCTCACGAAGCCGTCATTCGGCGCATCGATCACGCCGCCCTGCGTCGTGATGCTGCGCGCCTGGTTGGCGTCCATCGCAGCGAACAGGTCACGAAGCGATTGCGGAATGAACGGGTTGTTGACGGCGATCCGCAGCGTCTGGCTGATCGGGGTCGGCGCCAGTTCCGAGACGGTCCGGTTGTTGGTGTAGACCATCTCGCCATAGAATTCGAGATGCTGGTTGAACTCGTAGTTCGCGAAGCTGCCTGCCAGCCAGCGCGTCTGCGGCAGCTGGAGATAGTTGTCCGGCGCGTAGTTGTAGGCGTCAGTTGCCGCATAACGGCGGAAGCTGCCGTCCGGATTGAAGAAATAGTCGGTGAAGGCCGGCGGCGGCACGTTCCAGTTGTTGGTCGCCGGGTTGCCGGTGCTGAAGCCGCCCAGCAGCAGACGGCCCTGCGGAATGATGCCCGAGCCGCCGAAGGTGAAGTTGCCCGGCGTGCCCGACGAGTTCACCCGGCGCGAGAAGTTCCGCGCGCCCTGGAAGATGGGGTCACGGCTGGTGTAGCCGAGGAACAGGGTGACGTTGCCGCGACCGTCCGCCAGGCTGGCGCCGTAGGTCAGGTTGGCATCGAAGGTGCCGCCGTCGCCGCGGCCGGTGATCCGGTAGCTGGCGTCGGCCGCAAAGCCCTCGAAATCCGATCGGGTCACGAAGTTGATGACGCCGGCAACCGCGTCAGACCCGTAGACGGCCGAGCGGCCGCCGGTCAGCACTTCGGTGCGGGCGACGAGCGCGACGGGAATGGTGTTCGCATCGACCGCCTGGTCCGGACCGGAGCCGACCCAGCGCCGGCCGTTCACCAGGATCAGCGTCCGGTTGGTGCCAAGGCCGCGGAGGTCGAGAAGCGCACGACCGTCACCGGGGTTGTTGGTGGTGCCGCCGAGGCTCGGGATGATCTGCGGCGTGGTGAACAGGAGTTCCTCCACGTTGACCGCGCCACGAAGCTGGAATTCCTCCTGGCCGAGCACGGTGACAGGGGCCGCGCCCTCGATGTCGGGCCGGGCGATCCGCGTGCCCGTGACGATGATCGTGTCGGCCGTGGCGGCAGCCTCCGCCGTGCCCTGCGCGAGCGCCGGTGCCGAGATCAGCGCCACGCCGAGCGCGAACGAGGCCGCCGAGCCCTTGAGCATGGCGCGCGTCTGCCAGTTGAGATTGGTCACTTGGTCAGTCCTTCCGTTTCTCGTCGGGATCCGCGCGGACCGGCATCACCGGCATCCCCCCGCCCGACCCTCGTTCGGTTTCCTCCGGCCTTCGAGCACCTTATGACCCTGGGTCAAAGCGGGCGCACCTCGGGCCGGTCGCCTTGTGGCTTGATGGCGGGTTTCACCAAAAAGCCATGCCACTGTAAAGCAATCGTCGGCTGGCCACGGGTCATGGCGGTCGCGCTGTTGCGCGATGGCAACAGTTCAGGCCGGCGGCAGCAGCGCCGGATCGAGCCGGATGTCAACCAGCCTGTCGCCATCCAGCCGCACGAGGCTCAGGCCCCAGTGCAGGTGCGGCCCGGTCGAGCGGCCGGTGGTGCCGATGGTGCCCAGCCGGTCCCCGCGTCGCACCCGGTCGCCTGCCTTCACCGCGCGGCTGTCGAGATGGACATAGTTGGTGACGAGTCCCGCACCATGGTCCAGGACGATGATATTGCCCTCCAGCAGGTAGGGTCCGGCCGAAAGCCGCACCATGCCGTCGGCCGGCGCCACCACGGGGGTTCCGGTGGGGGCGGCGATGTCGAGCCCCCAGTGCGGGTTGCGCGGCAGGCCGCCATAGAATCGCTGCGAGCCATAGACGCCCGTGATCCGCCCCTCGGCCGGCCGGCGGAACCCGCCCGCGAACCCGTTGGCGGCGGCCGGGTCGGCGGCGGCGGCGCGCTTGGCCGCAACGATGGTCGCCAGCTCCCGCGCGCGCCGGGCCTGCCATTCGGGCGACGGGCTGTCGGTGGTGCCCAGCGCCGGCAGCCGCTGGATGCGGTAGCTGCGCGGCGCCAGCACGACCTCGGTCACGAGGGTCCGCCCGTCGGCAAGGCGCGCCGTGATGGCCAGCGGCCCGGCGGCATCCCGCTCCACGCCATACCGCCAGCGCCCGTCGGGCCCGCGCGGCAGGGCCGTGCCATCCACTCCGAGGATGCGTGTGGACGGCGGCGCCTCGATCACCAGAAGCCCGCCGGGTTGCGCCGGGCCGGTCACCGAAAGGGCAGGCGCCGTCGCCGGCGCAGCGCCGCCGGCCAGGCCCGCTGCCAGCAGCGCCGCGGCCAGGCGCCTCACAGCTTGCCGGCGGCCCGCGCCTCCGCATAGCGGGCGCTGGCGATCTCGGCCGAGGCATAGGGTTCCTGCAGCTCGTGGCTCCAGTAGCGAAGCTGCGGCAGCGGGATGCGGGCCCCGGTCACGGCGCAGGTCACATGATCGCCGTCGGCCAGCAGCTTGTAGCTGCCCGACAGGTAGCGGATGCGCGCCGGGCGGCCGCCCAGATGTTTCAGCATGATCCTCTCCTCACAGCAGCCGCCCCTGCGCCGGGGGGGCAGCAGCCCCGCCGCGCCGGGGCACGGCGACGATGTCGCCATCGGCAAAGCGGATGTCCAGATGGTGGGCCGCCGCCGCCTCCCGGGCGCGGCGCGCGATCCGGCCGTCGGGCAGCCGGACGAGGGCATACCCCCGCGCCAGAACCGCATCGGGCGACAGGCTGCCGACCATCCGCATCGCCGACGACAGCGCCGCGCGCGCCGCCGACACCCGGGCCAGCAGCAGCGCCGGGTGGGGCGTGACGCGCGGAGCCTGCAGCCGCGCGCGCTCGCGGTCGAGCCGGGCGCGAAGCAGGCGGGGCGACAGGCGTGCGACCAGCGCATCGGTGCGCGCGCGCAGCAGCCGGGCCCGGGCGGCGAGCGCGCGCGGCAGCCGGGCGGCCGCGTCGTCCAGCCGCTGCCGTGCGATGCCGGCAAGCTGCTGCGGCCGCGGCAGGCGGGCAGCAAGCGCTGCCAGACGCTCCGCCTGGCGCAGCCGCCCGCGCCGTTCGCCGCGCCGGGCGCGAAGGCCAAGATCGGCGAGCGTCTCCAGCAGGTCGGCGCGAACCGGAACCGCAAGCTCGGCCGCCGCCGTCGGGGTGGGCGCGCGCAGGGCCGAGGCGAAGTCGATCAGCGTCGTGTCCGTCTCATGGCCCACGGCCGAGATGAGGGGGATCGCGCTGGCGGCGGCCGCGCGCACCACGGCCTCCTCGTTGAAGGCCATCAGATCCTCGATCGAGCCGCCGCCGCGGGCGACGATCAGCAGGTCGGGCCGGCGCGCCTCCGGCAGGGCGTTGAACCCGGCGATGGCAGCCGCGATCCGGGCGGCAGCGCCCTCGCCCTGCACGGGCACCGGCCACAGGGTCACGCGGCGCGGGAACCGGTCCGCCAGGCGGTGCAGGATATCGCGGATGACGGCGCCGCGCGGCGAGGTCACGATGCCGATGTGGGTGGGCAGGAAGGGGGGGCGGGGCTTGCGCGTCCGGTCGAACAGGCCCTCGGCCTCCAGCCGGCGGCGCCGTTCCTCGATCTGCTTCAGGATGGCGCCGATCCCGGCCACCTCCATCCGCTCGACGACGAGCTGATATTTCGAGGACTTGCCATAGGCCGAAAGCTTGCCGGTCGCGATCACTTCCAGCCCATCCTCGGGCCGGAACGGCAGGCGCTGCAGATTGCCCTTCCAGATGACCGAGGCGACGACGGCATCGGCGTCCTTCAGGTCGAAATAGCCATGGCCCGACGGATAGGCCTTGAAGCCCGACACCTCGCCCCTCACCCGGATCAGCCCGAACGCCCCTTCCAGCGTGCGGCGGACGCTGCCGGCCAGCTCCGAGACGCTGTATTCGGGGATGTTGGGCGCGACGCTGGCCATGGCGCGGGCATAGCCCGGCGTGCCGGCTTGTCCAAGGCGGGCGTGCATCGCTATCGCGGGCGGCGATGCCACCACCGATCGACATCCTGCTGCTGGGCGGCGGCGGCCGCGAACATGCGCTCGCCTGGAGGCTCGCACAGTCGCCACTGTGCGGCACGCTCTGGGCCGCGCCCGGCAATCCCGGCATCGGACACATCGCCCGGCTGCTGCCCGAACTCGACACTCTCGACGGCGCAGCCGTCGCCGCCGTCGCACGCGCGAAGGGAATCGGCCTCGTGGTGGTCGGCCCGGAGGCACCGCTGGTCGCCGGGGTGGCCGACGCCGTGCGTGCCGCGGGCATCCCCTGCTTCGGCCCGTCGGCGGCCGCGGCCCGGCTGGAAGCATCCAAGGGCTTCACCAAGGCGCTGTGCGACCGGGCCGGCATCCCGACGGCCCGCTACGCGCGCTTCGACGCGCTTGCGCCCGCGCAGGCGCACGCGGCCGCGCAGCCGCTGCCGGTCGTCGTGAAGGCCGACGGCCTCGCGGCCGGCAAGGGCGTCACCGTCGCGGCCACCCATGCCGAGGCGGACGCCGCGCTGGTCGGGCTGTTCGAGGTGCCCGGCGCCACGGTCGTGATCGAGGAGTGCCTCGTCGGCGAGGAGGTGAGCTTCTTCGTGCTGGCCGACGGCAAGACGGCCCTGCCGCTGATCGCCGCCCAGGATCACAAGCGCGTCGGCGAGGGCGACACCGGCCCGAACACCGGCGGCATGGGGGCCTGCGCCCCGGTCTCGGTCTTCACGCCCGAGCTCGAGCAGGAGACGATGGCCCGCATCATCGAGCCGACGCTGCGGGCGATGGCGGCCGAGGGGACCCCCTTTGCAGGCGTGCTGTTCGCCGGGCTGATGCTGACCAGCGAGGGGCCGAAGCTGATCGAATACAATGTCCGCTTCGGCGACCCCGAATGCCAGGTGCTGATGGCGCTTCTCGACAGCGATCTCGTCGGGCTGCTGCTCGCGGCCGCGACCGGCCGGCTTGCCGGCCACAGCGTCCGCTGGAAGCCGGGCGCTGCCGCCACCGTCGTGGTGGCCGCGCGCGGCTACCCCGGCACGCCGGCCAGCGGCGGCCCCATCGCCGGGCTGGCAGAGGCGCAGGCCGACGGCGCGCAGGTCTTCCACGCGGGCACGGCGCTCGATGCCCGGGGCCGGCTGGTCGCCGCCGGCGGCCGGGTGCTGGCCGTGACGGCGGCCGGCAACAGTGTTGGCGATGCGACAGCGCGGGCCTACGCCGCCCTCGAAAGGATCAGCTTTGCCGACGGCTTCCACCGCGCCGATATCGGCTGGCGGGAAATCGCACGCGAGGCGGCGTCACAGCGGAAGGACAGGCCATGAGCGACCGGCAGGCGCAATTCTCGGGCACCACCGAGGTTCGCGACCAGCACCGCTTCGACGAGGGCGCGCTCGACGAGTGGATGCGCGCCCATGTCGAGGGCTATGCGGGCCCGCTCGAGGTGCGGCAGTTCAGGGGCGGCCAGTCCAATCCCACCTACAAGCTGGTCACGCCGGGCCGCGCCTATGTGCTGAGGCGCAAGCCGCCCGGCCAGCTGCTGAAATCGGCGCACGCCGTCGATCGCGAGTATCGGGTCATCACCGCGCTCGGCTCGGTCGGCTTTCCGGTCGCGCGCACCTTCGGGCTGTGCACCGACGATGCCGTCATCGGCACCTGGTTCTACGTGATGGACTGTGTGGAGGGCCGGGTGATCTGGGACGGCACCTTCCCCGACGTGCCGACAGCCGATCGGCATCGCTATTTCGATGCCATGAACGAGACGCTCTCGCGGCTCCACAACATCGACCCCGAGCGCATCGGCCTTGCGGATTTCGGCAAGCCCGGCAACTATTTCGCCCGCCAGATCGGTCGCTGGTCGAAACAGTATCTCGACGATGAGGCGGCCGGCCGGGTGCCGGACATGGATCGGCTTGTCGAGTGGCTGCCGGCCAACATCCCGCCCGGCGACGAGACGGCCATCGTCCATGGCGACTATCGCTGCGACAACATGATCTTCCACCCGACCGAGCCGCGCGTTCTCGCCGTGCTCGACTGGGAATTGTCGACGCTTGGCCACCCGCTTGCCGACTTTTCCTATCATCTGATGATGTACCGCATGCCGCCGATGGGCACCGTCGGCCTCGCGGATTGCGATCTCGCCGCCATGAACATCCCGACCGAGGCCGACTATATCGAAACCTATTGCCGCCGCACCGGCCGGGCCGTGGACGAGGTGACGTCCAACATGGATTTCTATGTTGCCTACAACATGTTCCGGCTGGCGGCGATCGTCCACGGCATACGCGGCCGGGTGGTGCGCGGCACCGCTGCGAGCGCGCATGCCAGGGCCATGTCCGCCACCGTCGAGCCGCTGGCGGCACTGGCCTGGGCGCAGGCCGTCAAGGCCGGCGCCAGCGGCTAGGCCCCGGCGGCCAGGCCCCGGGGTGCAGGCGCGCGCCATGCCCTTGCAGGCCGGCAGCCGCCGGGCCAGGGCCCGACGGCTGCCGGATGCTGCGGCGGCAGGGGATCAGCTCGGGCTGATGCTCAGCGCCGCCGAGCGCCCGGTTCCGCTGCACCCGTCGAGGGTAAGCCGGGTGTTGGCCACCGCCAGGTCGTAGTCCGCATCATTGTCATTGTTGTTGATGGTCCATGTGGCTGGTTGGGTTGTTGTGGTGGTGATGCC
>VFQR01000279.1_pt1 | contig 89835 bp, 63 predicted proteins | sample 3512321 | NCBI WGS metagenome assembly VFQR01 (sample SAMN10412374, study PRJNA504923) | tailings metagenome | isolation source: Relicate 3 Philex TSF1 revegetated site | place: Philippines: Tuba, Benguet | collected 2017-08-29 | reverse complement strand
CGCCCCGCAGTACCGAGGACTCAAGCGGCCGCCGGGCCGCCCGTTGGGCTCAGAACTCGTACGTCGCCGTCATCGTGAACCGGCGCGGGGGCTGGATGTAGTAGCGGTCCGCCACATACTGCGTGACCCCGTTGACCGTGTAGTTGCTGTAGCGCGTCGGCTGCACCAGCTCCTTGTCGAACAGGTTCGAGACGTTGAGCTGCAGCCGGAGCGGATTGTCCCACAGCCGCATGCGGTAGCTGAGCGCGGCCGTGACCAACTCATAGCTGTCGGCGTAAACATAATCGAACGCACTCGACGGCCGGTTCGTGATCAGGCGCTTGCCGCGCAGTTGCACGCCGCCGCCGATGCCGAGTCCCTTGAGGCGGCCCGTGCTGATCGTGTAGTTGGAGTACAGGTTGGCGGTGTAGTCGTACGCGCCGTTGAGATCGCGGCCCTGGGCAAAGCTGGCGATGCGCGTCTCGATCGCCGCGATGTTGTTGTTGATCCGCGTGGCAATGGCCGGATCCGTCTGCGCGGCCGCGCCGGCGCGCCAGGCGGCGACGTTCTGGTTGAAGTAGGCGATCGTCGTCGCGTAACCGTCGAGCTGCTTCGCCTGCGGGAAGGCGATGTTGAAGAGCAGACGCCAGTTTTTCGTCAGGTTCGCCGTGAGGTCCAGCTCCACGCCCTTGCCCTCCTGGGAGAAGGTATCGTTGTAGCCGGCAGTCACTTCGTTGCTGGAGTTCAAATCGTCCCAGATGGCATTGATCTCCGTGGCCGAGCCGGTGGTGCGCCGGTTGGTTTCCTCGCTGATATAGTAAGACAGGGATCCGTTCACCCGTCCGCTGAAGAGGCTGAACTTCACGCCGAGGTCGATGCCCTCGGAGTCGAGCGGCGGGATCGCCCCGCCATCGATGCTGACGGCGGCGGTGGCGGGCTGGAACGACTCCGCGAAGTTCACGAAGGCGTTGATGTTGTCGGTGACTTCGAACACCGCGCTGCCGGTGAAGGTCGTAACGTTCACCTTGGGGTCGCGGGTCTCGCCCGCGTACCGGGCCCACTCGAAGGTCACGGGATCGAGCACCTGGTCGGCGCGTTCGACGTTGAGGAAGTCGCGCCGGGCAGCGACCACCGTCTTGAGCCGTCCGCTCTTCAGCCAGGAACCGGACGCGGCGGCCTGCAGGTAGGTGAGCTCGTTGTCGTTGTAACGGCCGCTGAGCTGCGCGTACTTGCTTTGGATGCCGGACGGATCGCCCGATGGTGCGGGCAGACCGAGGCCGGCATCGAGGGCGTCCTCGTAGGTGCGCACGTTGATGCGGTTGGCCGCCTGGTTGAGCCGCAGATCGGTGCCGTTGGTGCGGACGAGCTCGTGGTCTGAGATGAAGAAGGTGTCCCAGCGCTGCCCGGCGGAGACCAGCACGCGTTGCTCAAACCAGTCATGCTTGAGCAGGTAGGCGGCGGAGGCGCGGTATTCGTAGAGCTCGTTCGACTGGTTCTGCTGGCGCCGGCGGTCCTCGGTGTAGCGCTTGCCGAAGTTGGGATTCGCCCCGCCCGAGGGCAGGAAGCGGTTGACGTCGATCGTGACCGCCTGGGCGAAGTGCTGGATCACCTCGCGCTCCTGCTTCTGGGTGTTGCCCGCCACCTCGAGGAACAGCTGGTCGCCCACCTGGTGCTCGAGGAAGAAGGCCCCGACGCGGTAGGGTTGATGCACGACGGCATCCGGGGACTGGTAGCTGCGCGAGAGCCGGTCGACCGTCGGCGCATTGGCCGGCGCGAGTTCGAACGGCGTGGTCAGCATCTGGCGGACAGTGCCGCTGGTGCGGCCCCAGTTGCGCCAGTTGACGATGCCCAGCGAGGGCGAGCCAGGGGTCCAGGTGAGCTGGTCGGCGGTGTAGCGACTCAGGCCACCGGTAAAATTGCCGGTCGTGAGCGGCGCCGAGACCGTCGTGGTGCCGTCCCAGCTGCTGAAGTTGTCGAAGGGGAAGAAGCCGACGACGCGGTCGACCACGCCCCACTCGTATTCGCCGCGCAACTCCGTCGTCGGCGTGAGGCGGTACGTCGCCGTGAGGTACACGCCCTCGCGGTCGGTCCGCTGGGCGTCGACCCAGTCGTCGCTGTGATCGAAGAGGCCGGCGACACGGACGTAGAGCTTATCGCTCACCGCGCGGTTGACGTCGAGCGAGACGCGGTTGCCGTCGAAACTGTTCCAGCGGTAGGAGAGCTCGTTGATCTCGGCGTTGACCGCCCGCTTCGAGCTCACGTTGGCAATGCCGCCCACGCCGGAGTCGCCGAACACGACGGAATTCGGTCCGCGGGCGAAGTCGATCCGGCTGGTGTTGTAGACGTCGGAATTGACGTACCAGCGGAAGTAATTGCGCGACTGGAAGCCGGCGCCGAGCGAACGGAAGTTCACCTGGTAGTCGTTGAAGATCTGCGGCCCGCTTGCGGAGTACACCGAGTTGGAGTTCGGCGCCCAGTCGGCGGCCTCGAGGAAGTTGTTGGCCGCGATGTCGTCGAGGAATTCGCGGGTCAGCACGGTGATGGCGGCGCCGGTGTCCTTGAGCGACGTGGCCAGGCGTCCGCCGGCGAGGGACTGAGTGGCGGTGTAACCTTCATCGCGGCCGGCGGTGATTGAGAAAGGCGACAAGGTGACCACCGCCTCCTGGCCAGGCGGCGGCGGCGGGGCGGTCTGGGCATCGAGATCGCCGGCGGCGGCAAAGCCGAGGGCGACGAAGGCACGGGAAACGGAGCGGAGCAAAGTGGGCTTGGATTTCATCGGAGGTTCGGACGGGGCTGGGGTGAGGGGGTTCGCGCCGGCGGAGCCGCGCGGACCGTTCTTACGGGCGACGACCACGAAGGCACCGCTCGCGCTATCCGGGACGGCCTCGAGTCGGGTGCCCGCCAGCATCTGCCTCAGTGCATCGGGGCCCGGCATCTTCCCGCGTACGCGGCGGGTCTCCACGCCCGCCACCGTGTCCGATTGATAAAACACCTGCAGGCCCGTCTGACGCACGAGCTCGGGCAGGGTCTCGGCGGCCGGGCCGGACGGCACCCGCAGCTCCGGCCACGGTCCGGACTCGCCCGCGTCCGCCGCCCAGAGCGTTGCGGCCAGCAACCACCCCAGCCCGAACCAACAGAGGTGTCGGACACGGCGGGGAGACGTGCGGCAAAGGGCCGGCATGAACGGGGGAAACACTCCGAGGCAGGAGCATGGCGAGGGGGTTCTCGCCTGTTGAGATGCGCCTGCCGCTGATTTCCACCAAAAGGAAATCAGCCGTCGTTCGCTAATTCGAATCCTTTTTCGTCCGCAGCCGGATCACCGCCGCATCCGCCTGCTCGATCCGCGCCCCAAAGCCCGTCTCCAGCAGCCGGGCAAAACCCGCCAGGTTGTCCGAGCGGATGGTGCCGCTGAACCGCGTCGCCGCCAGAGCCTCATCGAGCAGCACCAGCTGCGTGTCGTTGAGCCAGTTCAACTCCTCGACGATCTCCGCGAGCGGCTTCTGCCGGAAGGTCATCAATCCGTGCTGCCAGGCCAGCCGCTGCTGCACATCCTGCCGCGTCAACGTCGCCACGACCGGCGCACCTTCGCTGCGGATCGGAACCGAAATCTGCTGGTTGGCCCCGACGAGCGCGGCCGGGCCGGACGCCGCCGGCGCATCTGTCGCGGGCCCGGCGGATGCCGCCTCGCCGGGCATGACCGCCACCCTGCCCTCCGCCACCACGACGGCCACTTCGCCTTCGCCAAGTCGCACATCGAACGCGGTTCCGACCGCACGCACGGTCACGCCGCCGGCGTCGACCACGAAGGGCCGCGCCTCATCGGGCCGCACCATGAAGAAGGCTTGGCCGCGCCGCAGCACGACGCGCCGCTCGTGACCGGCAAAACGAATCTCCAGGTCCGCGCCAGCACCGAGCTTGGCCGTCGAGCCGTCAGGCAACAACCGGCGGTCTTCGTGACGTGAGGCGGCAGCGACGGATTCAACCGGTGCCGCGGGCCGCCACGTCTGCCACATCAGCGCCACACAGGCCGCCGTCGCGAGGGCCGCCACCGCCAAGCCCCACCCGCGCCGTGGCCGTGCGCGCGGCGGCGCGAGGAGGTCGGGATTCGGCCGCCGCGCGTGCTCGGGTTTCCAGTCCGCCAGCGTGTCCAGCCGGCCCCAGTGCGCCCGGAGGCGTTGCAACGCCTGCCCGTGACGCGGATCGGCCGCGAGCCAATCGGTGTAGGCATCCTGCTCGGCCGGGGTGAGGCCGCGGTCGAGCCGCAGGGTCCACAACGCCGCTGCCTCCTCCGGATCGGAGGGCAAGGGATCATCGAAGGGATCGGACGGCGTGGACATGACAGGGTCAGCGAAGCGGTTTGCGCGCCTTCTTTTCGAAGAACGCCGCCAGTTTGCGCAGCCCGATCGCGCCTTGGTTCTCGACCGTGTTTTCCGAGATGCTCAATTCGCGGGCGATCTCCCGCTGGGACAAACCGTAGATCTTGCGCAGGGTGATGATTTGACGGCAACGGTCGGGCAGCGCCTGGATGGCTTCGGTGAGGAGTTCCAACTCCTCGGCATGGATCACCGAGCTCGACACATCGGCCTTTTCGTCTTGGACGTCCAAGTCGGCCAAATCCGCCAAATCAATTTGCGGCCGGATGGCGTTTTTGCGCTGGGCCGCGATCACCAGGTTCCGGGCCGTGACAAAGAAGAACGCCTTGGGCGACCGCACCTCCCCGGTCTCACGCGCCCGGAGCACGCGGAGAATCGCCTCCTGCACGATGTCATCCACATCTTTCTCCCGGGGAAAGCGCGCCCGCAGCCACCCGCGCAACAGGGCTTCGTGCGGCTGGAGGTGGAGCCGGTACCAATGATGTAATTCGGATCCTTCCGGGGGCATGGATGCTCCCGCGCAGCATTCGCGGGAGTCTTTCTCCTGAGCCAGGGTCCGCCGGGCGACAAGGCAATTTGCGGTCCGGCCGCCCGCGAGGAGGCCTTACGCGTTGGCGCGATCCGAGGGGGATGCGCGGGTGCCTCCGCGCATCGCTCGACCGTTTACGCGCCACCGCCGGCACCCGACCAGCAACTAGTTCGCCTCAATCGGCCGCCGGCCGAGGACAATCCGGCCCTGACCGCTGATGTAGCGAATCTCCGCCAGACCTTTCTCGGCCGGCAGCGCAATCCGGCTCGGCGATCCCCGCTCGGTATCGGCGTACTTGCCGACCTGGGCGGCGGGCGCGCCCGCCGGGACGATGACCGCCGTGCGGCGCGAGCGAGAGGACATGCCTCCACCGTGGCCGGCTGACCTCCGGACTTAATCGCGAACCCGCCGCCCGCAGCGCGCGTCTCGCGCCTCGCCGCACCGGCTCGCTTCCCGCCACCGGGCACTACCGCGGGAAATCGTCGTAGTTCGCCACGCCTGACTTCATCAAGGCCCACTCCAACGCCCAGGCCGTGAACGCGGCGTAGGTAAAGTCCTTCCACGGACGCGGCGAACCAGCCGGAGCGAGCATGCTGGCGTGCTTGAGCCGGATCTCCGGTTCAAGCGGCCGGACATCGTCGAGGGATTCCGCCAGGCTTCTCGCCACGAACAGGCTCAGGTTGGGTTCGGTCTCCTTGAGCAGCTCGCGGAAGGTCGCGACCGCCGCCTCGGTTTGCCCGAGACGCGCGAGCCCCTCCGCCGCGGTGGTGCGCACCACGGGGTTGTCATCGTTCAGCGCGTCCATGAAACGTCCTGACGCCCCGGAGCTGCGATCGCCCTGCATGATCAGCGCCATCAGCGCCCAATAACGTACCGCTGCATCACGGTGGGTAAACGCCTCCGCCGGCGGCGGTGCACCGCGCGACGCCGCCTCGGCCGCCGTCAGGATCTGCTCGAGCGCATACAGCCCGGCATCCTGCGCCAGCTCGTAGGGCGTGAGTCCTGCCGCCTGGGCCCGGCGATGCATCTCCGGCTCCGGCAGGAACGCGGTATCCCGTGTCTGCAGCATCCAGTCGCGCAGACGGGCAGCCAAACGTTCCTTCACCGGGCGCATTGTGAGTTCGTCGGCGAGGTTGTGCAGTTCGTGCGGATCGGTGTGCAGGTCGTAGAGCTCCTCGGGTCCACGTCGCTCCCAGAGCCGGCGGGAAACCTCCGTGTCGCCTCCCTCCGCATGCAGGCGGTGCAACTCACGCAACGAATCCTTCTCGTACGGGCCCAGAATGATCCCACCTTGGATCGGCGCCTGGTGGGGCATGAAATGGCGAATGTAGAGGTACCGCCCGTCGTACACCGAACGGGACAGGTCATACATGTCGTCGGCGCGATCGCGCGCGCCGAAGATCAGCGCCGGTCCCGACGGCGCCGGCGCCTTTGCCCCAAACAAGGCCCGCCCGACGTAGGTGGCCGGCGCCTCGATGCCGGCGAGGGAAAGCACCGTGGGCGGCAGATCGATCAGACTCACCGGCGACGCATGCCGCCCTTGGGCCGCGCCTCCGGGAGCGAGATGCCGGAATTTCTCCGGTATGTGCACGATCAGGGGTACCTGCAGGCCGGTCTTATAAAGCCATCGCTTGTAGCGGGGCAGACCCAGGCCGTGATCGGAGAGCAGAAAGACGATCGTATTCTCCGCCAACCCCGCCTGCTCAAGCCGGCCGAGCACCGCCTGCACGTCCAGGTCCCACACGGAGATCAGATCGTGATAACGGGCCCAGATTCGCCGCATCTCCGCCGTATCAGAGTAGTAGGGTGGCAAGGAAACCGCGGCGGGGTCCGCCCGGCGCTCGGCGGGCAACCGGGACAACACGGACGCCGCCCGCTCCGACCGGTTGCCCGAGCCCTCATGGGTGCTGCCCAGGTTCACAAACGCAAAAAACGGCCGGTCGGCGGGACGTCGTTCCCATGGCTCGGTGAGCTCGGCATGCAGATCGAACAGGCCCGCAGGACTAAAGTTGTAGTCGGTCTTGCCCCGCAGCGCCGTCCAGTAGCCGTGTTTGCGCAGCACGCTCACCATGGGCTCAATCGCCGCCGGAATCGAAACCTCCGAGCGAAGATTCTGCGTGCCCAAAGACGACGCGTAGACACCGGTCGCCAGCGCCGACCGCGACGGCGCGCAGATGGGCGCCGTCGCATACGCTTCCAGAAAGACATGAGAACGGGCGGCGTACGCGTCGATGAATGGCGTCGTGGCGTCCGGGTTGCCGTAGCAACCGAAGAAGGGCGAGATGTCCTCCGCCACGATCCAGAGAATGTTCGGCCGTTCGTCGGCCTGCGCTGACTTAATCAGCGCCAAAAAAGCGGTCACGAGAACGACGAGACAACGGATCATCGGTGAAAATCGGGCCGGAGACATCGGGATGCGGCGGGGTGTCGCGCACGCAACGCCATCGACTCGGCCCGCGCAAGCCTTTGCGGCGGCCCCGCGCGAGCGGCCGGACGCTTGGCCGAGCCCCTGGCCTCAAAGCTTCGTCCAACGCTCGATCTCCCGGCTGGTAAACGGAAAGCCGGCCACCGCCAGGTGCAACGCTTCGCGGGGATCCCACGGATGATCGGGCGCACGGCGGAGCACAAGGAGACCGGTCACGGCCGAGCGTGCGGTGCCGCGCAGACAAACCTCCACCCGGTGCCCGAGCGGAAGCCCCCAAATCGCGGCAATCTCGTCCCGAAGGTCGGGCAGCACGGTCGGCGCCGTCTCGTGGCCGACGTCCAGATTTAAGCTGATCTGCTGTTCTTTCACGCGCGAGATGACTGACTCGTTTTTCCGGGGCCCGACGTACCGCGTCAATGTCGCCCGATACCCACCTCGCCTGACGCCGTGCACCCGGGAGCGCCGAGCCCCAGCTCGGCATTTTCGGGCCACGCACCGAGAGGTCATCGAAATGCGGCCAAGAGCGCCGGCCTCGGCACGGGTGAAATTTCACTCCGGCGACCGCACTTTTTCCGACTCCGGCATGGCTTCACGCCGCGAAGGTACTACGGTTCTCCCACCCCGTTGCTGCGCCTTCTGCGCGGCCTGTTCCATGATGTTGCCTCGCCGTCCTTTCGCCGGACGCACCGTTTCCGGTTGCGTCGCCTTTGTTTCATTCGCCGCGCTTGCTTTGGGCGCTCTGCCCCTGGCTGATCCCACCGTCGCGCCGGATTTCAACCGCCACGTCCGGCCGATCCTTTCCGACAACTGCTACCACTGCCACGGGCCCGATCCGGCGTCACGCGAGGCGCGGTTGCGGCTGGACCTCCGCGAAAACGCGCTCGCCGGCGGCAAATCCGGCCTGCCCGCCATTGTCCCGGGCAAACCCGACGAAAGTGAACTCATCCTGCGCATCACCTCGCCCCACGAGGACGAGATCATGCCACCGGCCGATTCGCACAAACCCGCCTTGTCCGCCGACCAGATCGCCATCCTCAAAGCCTGGATCCGCAACGGCGCCGAGTACCTGCCTCACTGGGCCTTCATCGCGCCCGAAACGCCGGCCGTGCCCGCCGGCGCCCTCCATCCGATCGACGCCCTCGTGGGCGCCCGCCTGCGCGCCGCGGGCCTGACCTTCTCGCCCGAGGCAGATCCGGAGACCCTCGCCCGCCGCCTCTACCTCGATGTGATCGGCCTCCCGCCCACGCCGGCCGAGGTGGACGCCTTCCGTCGTGACGGCTTCGACGCCACGCTTGACGCCCTGCTCCAGCGCGATGCCTACGGCGAGAAATGGGCGCGGACGTGGCTCGACGCCGCACGCTACGCGGACAGCAACGGGTTCGAAAAGGATCTGCCGCGCGAACAATGGGCGTGGCGCGACTGGGTCATCGGCGCGCTCAACCGCGACCTACCCTACGACCGCTTCATCATCGAACAGGTGGCCGGCGACCTCCTGCCCGGCGCCACCCAGGAGCAGATCGTCGCCACCGGATTCCTGCGCAACAGCATGATCAACGAGGAGGGCGCCATCGTGCCCGAGCAGTTCCGCACCGAAGAACTTTTTGACCGCGTCGACTGCCTCAGCCGCGCCGTCATGGGCCTCACGCTCCAATGCGCCCAGTGCCACACCCACAAGTTCGACCCGATCTCGCACGACGAGTACTTTGGCACCTTTGCGTTCCTCAACGACACCTACGAGGCACAGTCCTGGGTCTATACGCCCGACCAGCTGGCCGTGATTGACGAGATCAAGCAGGTCGTCGCGCGCGTCGACGACGCCGTCAAGGCGCAGCGCCCCGACTGGCGCCGCGAACTCGCCGCGTGGGAAGACAGCATCCGCGCCCAGGACGTGCCCTGGACCACGCTGATCGCCACCGACCTTGGGAGCACCACCGGCCTCAACCATCCGACCCAGGAGGCCGACGGCTCCATCCTCTCGCAGGGCCATCCGACGACCCGCGGCGCGATCTACGCCATCGCCGAACCCGTGCTCGACGGCGTGACCGCGCTGCGCCTGGAACTGCTCACCCACGGCGACCTCGCCTTCGGCGGCCCGGGCCGCAGCAAGTACGGCACCTGGGCGCTGAGCGAACTCGAGGTCGACGTCCAGACCCCCGGCTCAACGGCGTGGCATCGCGTTGGCCTCAAGCAGGCCACCGCCGATTTCTCCGAACCCGCCGGCCCGCTGGAGGACGAGTGGGCGGCCGACTTCGACAAGGAGAAGAAACGCACCAAGGGCCCCGTCGCCTTCCTCATCGACGGCGACAAGCTCACCGGCTGGCGCGCCGACCGCGGTCCGGGTCGGCGCAACCAGGAGTCGGTGGCCGTCGTGCAGTTCGAGTGCCCGCTCGAGTACCCGCCCGGCACCAAGCTGCGCCTGCAATGGACCACCGACCACGGCGGCAGCGACAACGGCCGGCACAGCACGATGGTCGGACGCGTGCGTTTCGGCCTCACCCGCGCCCCCGCCGCCACCGTGCCGCCCGTCGACTACGCTGCCGTCCTGGCGCTGCGGATACCGCCCGGGGAACGCACCCCCGCCCAGCAGGAGGCCGTCTTCGCCGCGTGGCGCCGGACTCTGCCCGAGGCGGCCGCCGCCAACGATGCCATCGCAGCCGCCTACACCCGCCATCCGTCGGCCCCGACGTCGGTTCTGCACCTAGCCGCCCGGCACCCCGACGACGCACGCGTCACCCGCCTGCTCGATCGCGGTGCCTGGGATCAGCCCAAGCACACGGTGCCGCCCGGCACCCCCGCCGCGTTGCACCCCTTCCCCGCAGACCAGCCGCGCAACCGACTCGGCTTCGCCCACTGGCTGGTGGACCGCCGCTCCCCGCTCGCCGCCCGCGTGGCGGTCAACCGGGTCTGGCAGGCCGTCTTCGGCCTCGGCCTCGTCGAGACCAGTGAGGATTTTGGCACCCGCGCCGCCGTGCCCGCGCACCTCGACGTGCTCGACTGGCTCGCCGTCGACTTCATGGCGCACGGCTGGAGCCAGAAGCATCTCCTGCGCACGATCCTGCGCAGCGCCACCTACCGCCAGTCGTCGCGGGTCACCCCGGAGCTGCTCGAACGCGATCCGCGCAACCAGTTGCTCGCGCGCGGGCCCCGCTTCCGCCTCGAGGCCGAGGTGATGCGCGACTCGGCCCTGCATGCCGCCGGCCTGCTCACCGCCAAGGTAGGCGGACCCAGCATCTTCCCGCCCGTACCGGCCAGCGTATTGGAGTACAACTACACCAAGCCGACCTACTGGATCCCGGCCGAGGGCCCCGAGCGTTACCGCCGCGCCCTCTACGTCTTCCGCAAACGGTCCATGCCCGACCCGGTGCTCAGCGCGTTCGATGCCCCCAACGGCGACACGGCCTGCGTCCGCCGCCCACGCTCCAACACCCCGCTCGCCGCCCTCACCGGGCTGAACGAGCCGGTCTTCGTCGAGGCCGCCCAGCACCTCGCCCTGCGCGTCCTGCGCGAGGGCGGCACCACCGATGCGGAACGGGCGGACTACGCCTTCCGCCTTTGCACCACACGCCCCATGTTGCCCGCCGAGTGGCCCCACGTGGCCCGCCTGCTCGATGACACCCGCCGGCGCCTTGCCGAGGGCTGGCTCAACGCCCGCGAGGTCGCCACCGGCTCCGCGGCCGGCCTGCCCGCCCTGGCGCCCGGCACCACCCCGCAGGACGCGGCCGCGTGGACGGTGGTCGCCCGGGTCCTGCTCAATCTCGACGAAACCCTCAGCAAACGGTGACGCCATGACCGCCCTTCCCTCCTCCGCCCACGCCCACGCCGCCCGCCAGCTCACCCGCCGCTGGTTCCTGCGCGACTGCGGCGTCGGCCTCGCCTCCGTCGCCCTGGCCCAGCTGCTCGTCCGCGACGGCCGCGCTGCGACGGCCGCCGCCAATCCCCTCGCCGCCCGCGCCCCACACTTTGCACCGAAGGCCAAACGCGTGATCTTCCTCTTCCAGGCGGGCGCCCCCAGCCACTTGGAACTGTTCGAGCACAAGCCCGAGCTCGTGAAACGCGACGGCCAGCTGCCACCCGCCGCCCTGCTCGAAGGTTACCGCGCCGCCTTCATCAAACCCAACTCGGCCCTGCTCGGACCGAAGTATGGCTTCAAGCACTACGGACAGGCCGGCATCGAACTCTCCGAACTGCTGCCCCACACTGGCGGTATCGCGGACGACCTTTGCTTCATCCGCTCGATGCAGACCGACGCGGTCAACCACGCGCCCGCCCAGATCATGATGAACACGGGCTCGCAGCAGTTCGGACGCCCGAGCCTCGGCGCCTGGACGCTCTACGGACTCGGCAGCGAGGCGGAGGATCTGCCCGGCTACGTCGTGCTCACGAGCGCCAAGGGCACGAGCGGCGGGGCGAGCAATTACGGCTGCGGCTTCATGCCGACGGTGTACAACGGCGTGCCGTTCCGCGGCAGCGGCGATCCCTTGCTCTATCTCTCCAATCCCGCGGGCTTCGACGACCCCACGCAACGCGCTTCCCTCGACACGATGCGCGAACTCAACCGGCTCGCGCAGGCCGGCCACGGCGACCCGGAGACGGCCGCTCGCATCGCGAGTTACGAGATGGCCTACCGGCTGCAGACCAGCGCGCCCGAGCTGATGGACCTCGCCTCCGAGCCGCAGCACGTGCTCGACCTCTACGGAATCAAGGACGTCAAGGCCTCGACCTTCGCACGCAACTGCCTGCTGGCCCGCCGGCTGGTCGAACGCGGCGTGCGGTGCGTGCAGCTCTTTCACGAAGCGTGGGACCAACACGGCAACCTGACCAAGGATCTCGCCAAGAACTGCCTCGACACCGACCGGGCCAGCGCCGCCCTCGTCGCCGACCTGAAGGCGCGCGGCCTGCTCGACGACACCCTGGTGATCTGGGGCGGCGAGTTCGGACGCACACCCATGGTTCAGGGCGGCAACGACGGCCGCGACCACCACAACCGCGCCTTCACCATGTGGCTCGCCGGCGGCGGGGTGAAACGTGGCCACCTGCACGGCGAGACCGACGACCTCGGCTTCAACGTGGTCAAGGACCCGGTGCACGTGCACGACCTGCACGCCACGATCCTGCACCTGCTCGGCTTCGACCACACCAAGCTCACCTACCGCTTCCAAGGCCGCGACTTCCGCCTGACCGACGTGCACGGCAAGGTGGTGCAGGGCGTCCTCGCCTAATCGTCCCGCAGTCCTCGCACTCGCCTTCGCCGGGCTCCCCGGGAGCGCCAAGCCCCAGCTTGGCTTTGCCGACGAGAAGGCCGAGCGGGAGCTCGGCGTTCCTTGGTCCCAACACAAAAGGGGTCGAGGCGCGCCGTCAGTATCTTCGCGCCTAACCCCTTGGCCGCGCAACACGGCTCCCATGGCGGGCACGCTCCGTCTCATATCTCCATCGCCTTTGCGAAGGCTCGAGAACATGCTGACCGTTCAAAGGAGACTAGGCTGTTACGACTCCCGTAATGCCCGACGCCTCTGACCCCGAACCCACCGCACCATGCGAGACGAATACCTGAAGGCCGCCCTGAGGATCATCGACGATCCGAACATTCTGATCAATGTCGTCTCTCGCCGGGTGAAACAGCTTCGCCGCGGTGCCCGCCCATTGGTCCAGTCGTTGGAAAAGCTCTCCGCCGAGGACACCGCCTTGCGTGAGATCATGGAGGGCAAGATCAGCTACGAGTTGCCCACTGTCGAAGAGCTCGCGCGTCAAAGCTAGGCAACAGGAGCTCTCGCCCGACCCAATCGGTCCGGCCTCGAGCACACCAGGCTGACCCGCCGCTTCCAAGGCCGTGACTTCCACCTGAGCGACGCGCACGGCAACGGAGCACACGGCGTCCTCGCCTGATCGTTCCGCACTCCTCATACCCGTTCCCTGACTCGCCGGCACCGGACTCCCCGGGAGCGCCAAGCCCCAGCTTGGCTTTGCCGACGAGAAGGCCGAGCGGGAGCTCGGCGTTCCCGGGTAATGCCGCATCGGCATCGCCGAAAAAGAGTTCCCTCCGGGCGGTAGGCTCCACGTTCGGAGCGGCGAACCTTTTGCACAAACGCAGGTCTACGCGGAATCGCCCCGCCGCGACCGCGGCGGCTGACCGGATATCCTTCGATTCACCATGACCGCCACACTCCGCGTCGTTCCCCTCCTTACCGTGCTCTCGTTGGCCTGTGCCCTCACTGAAGGGACCTTGAGAGCGGAGACGGAGCCCGTCGCCCGCGCCCGCGAGGCCGGTCTCTTCACCTTCTACTTTGAGAACGACGCGTTTGGCGGGACCGACCAGCACTACACCAATGGCACCAAGCTGTCGTGGATGACGAGTGATCTCAGCGATTGGGGCCAGACCGGTTGGAGGAAGTCGCTCCTGGATCTGCTGCCCTTTGTGAATCGGCCGGGCACGCAGAAGAACTTCGGGTTCTCGCTCGGACAAAACATCTATACGCCCCGCGACACCGACGCCGCGATCCCCGATCCCGCTGACCGACCGTACGCCGGCTGGAGCTACCTGGAGGTTTCCTTCATCAGCAAGACCCAGCGCCGCGTCGACATCCTCTCGTTCCAAGCCGGCATCGTCGGCCCCTCCTCGCTCGCCGAGGAAACGCAGCGACTCGTGCACGAATGGATCAACAGCGACGATCCGCAGGGGTGGGACTCCCAGTTGCGCGACGAACCCGGCTTCAACCTGATCTACGAACGCCGTCACCGCGCCTACGCGCGGGCCTTTGACGGCACCTTGGGCATCGACGTCATCCCCCACGGCGGCTTCTCGCTCGGCAATGTGCAAACCTACGCCAACCTCGGTGCAACGCTCCGCTTCGGCTTCAATCTCCCGAGCGATTTCGGTGTGCAACTCGCGCGCGGCGGCGCCATCGGCGCTGCACCGGCCGACGACTTCGACCCGCGCGTCGCTCCCGATCGCGCGGTGAGCCTGTTCTTTTTCGCGGGCGCCGACGGGCGCGCCGTGGCGCAGGACATCTTTCTCGACGGCAACACCTGGAAAGACGGCGGACCTTCGGTGGAGAAGGAACCCTTCGTGGCCGATCTCATGGCTGGCTTCGGCCTGATCGCCGGCCGCTGGCAGCTCACCGGCACCTTCGTGCATCGCACGCGCGAGTTCACCACGCAGCCGGAACGTTATTCGCGGTTTGGATCGGTCACGCTGTCGGTCGCGTTCTGAACCGTAGACCCCGGGGCGGGGACGGCGGCGCCGTGACTCCGTCATCGTCCACTAAGCGAGCGGCCCTCGGCCCGCCGTCCGGCGGTTGCCTTACGACAAAGCTCGAATTCGGGAGGACTCCGCGCCAGTGTCCGCGCACCCCACCCTGCGCCCTCATCCGGGTGCCCTCCGCCGTCACCCCGTCATGCCGCCGCCTCTCTTCGTCCGCCTCGCCGCCCTGATCGCCTGCCTGCTGGTCACGTCCGGATGTCTCGGGCCGGCGCGGCCCGCCGTCGATCGCTCCACTCTCACGGGCAAGGTCATGGTCGGCTACCAAGGTTGGTTCAACGCCGAGGGCGATGGTGCCGGCCGCGGCTACACGCATTGGGCCCGCGGCGCTGCCTTTCCCGATGCGAAAACCATTCGCGTCGACCTCTGGCCGGACCTCAGCGACCACGGTCCGGATGAACGCTTTCCCACCGGCCTGTTCCACGCCGACGGAACGCGCGCGGAGGTCTTCAGTTCGTACCGGCGCGAGACCGTGGTGCGACATTTCAAGTGGATGGAGGAGCACGGGATCGACGGCGTGTTCGTGCAACGCTTCATCAACACGCTCTCGCGGCCCGACGCCCTCGCGCACAACAACACCGTTCTCGCCCACTGTCGCGAGGGCGCCCGGAAGCACGGCCGGGCCTACGCGTTGATGTACGACCTGAGCAGCCTGCCGCCGGGCGCGGCCGACCGCCTGATCGAGGATTGGAAGACGCTCCTGCGCGACACCCGGCTCACGCGCGACCGCGCCTACCTGAAACATCGCGGCAAGCCGGTGCTGGCCCTGTGGGGCTGCGGCTTCAACGACGACAAGCCGCGCCCCTCGTTGGAGGACTGGCAGAAGATCATCACCTTCCTGAAAACCGATCCTGCCGCCGGCGGCGTCGCCGTCATGCTCGGCGTGCCGAGTTTCTGGCGCGAACAGCGCCGCGATGCGCGCACCGACCCGGAGTTGCACGCGCTGTTGCAGCAGGCCGACATTCTCTCGCCCTGGACGCCCGGACGCTACCGCACGCCCGAGCAGGCTGCGCGACACGGCGAGACGGTGTGGCAGCCCGATCTCGAATGGTGCCGCGCCCGCGGGATCGACTACCTACCCGTGGCGTTTCCCGGATTCAGCTGGCACAACATGAACCCGGCAGCCCCGTTCGATGCGATCCCGCGCCTGCAAGGTCGTTTCTTTTGGTCGCAGATCGCCGCGGCAAAGAAGGCGGGGGCCTCGATGCTCTACGTCGCGATGTTCGATGAGGTCGACGAAGCCACCGCCATCTTCAAGGCCACCAACGCGCCGCCGACATCCGAAGGCGTACAGTTCATCACCTACGAGGGCCTGCCGAGCGACCACTACCTCTGGCTGACGGGCCAAGCGGGCAAAGTGATGCGCGGGGAAGTACCGGCCACCGACGAACCTCCGGCGCGCCACGACGCGGCGACCGCGGACAACGCCAAGGAAGCGACGGCGTCCGCAGCGAGCCCCTGACCTTCACCGGTGCGTCATCGCGCCGCGCCGGACCGGTTGCTCAGGGTTCCGCTGGCGCCTCGCGGCAATCGACCGGGAAGGCCGGCTTGCCCTGACTCCACCGAAAGGCGCAGAGGCTGTTCGTGAGCGCTTCGTGCAAGGCCGAGCCGAAATCGTAGGCTGCCTCGTCGTAACCGGCCGACTCCACCGCCTCGTCAATCCCGAGCATGACGGCAAACATGCGCCCGCGCAGGCCGGGGATCTTCACGTTCACGTCTTCGTTGCCGGCGGCGAGGTTGGCCTTGCATCCGTCCACGCTCGAACTGTGGTGCGCCCGGCAAATCCCGGGGCGCGCCTCATAGACCGAACACCGGCCGTCCTGCAGGAGCACGCAGGGCGTGCGCGGCGAGGTCCATCCGGGAGTGCCCCGCCCGGCATGCGCCTGACGATGCGCCGCCGCGCGCGCCACCAGCGCCTCCAACGCCTCCGCCGGATAATGCCGCTGCACATGGTCGGCGACGATCAACACTTCGTGCGCCTGCACGGCCACGCGTTCGTGGCAACAGGCGCTGCAACCGGCATGGCAGGCCACCTTCGCACGCACTGCGGCCGGCGCGGACACGTACGCGCGCTCAAAGCCGTCAAACGCCTGCCGAATACAGCCAAGGACGGCCTCGGGTTGGCGCACCGCGCCGAGCCGTTGCTGCAGGGTTTCGACCGTCTTGTAGTAAAGGGCCTCCTCGGCCGGACTGAAGACGGTACTCATGCCGTGAACTGAAGGGGCTCACGGGGCAAAGGTCACGCCCGGAGCGTCCAGCCCCTTGCCGAGGGTCGCGTCGGGTCACCCGCGCCACCGCCACGTTCCCCAAGGCGCCGCCCACGGCGGCCCGCACCGGCCTAGCCGCCAAAATTCTCCAGCAGCTCCTGCAGCCGTTCCTTGTGCGCCGGTGACAGCGCACTGCTCATCAGCGTGCGCCGCGCCTCCTCGGGCGACGTGGTCACGTAAGCGGAGAACGCCACCCGCAGCGCCCGGGCGCGCAGGGACTCGTCCCGAACCTGAAGGGCCCTTCCCCATGATTCCGCCGGATGACTCGCGGCCAACGACTCCACCGTCAGAAGCAGCACCCCATCGCTGCGCTCCGTCGAGGGCAACGTGTCCACCCAGCGGGCGGTCTCGAGCGGCGCAGCCGGCGCCCAGGTTGCGACCACGGTCTCGGTCGCCACGCGTCGATGGGTGGCGTTGTCCAAGTCCCGAGTCGAACCTGCCGCCGAAGCGGGATCGGTCCGCGTCCACGTCTCGTATATCGCGGCGAGGATCGAGGGCTGGTCGGCATACGAACCGACGAAGCGTTCGACGGCCGCCCGCGGAGCCGTCGCGCTCAGTGCCGCCAATCCGCCCTGGGCCGCCTTGAGACGCAGAAACTCGCTCTCCAGCGAATCGGCCCACACGAAGGCGCCGTCTGCATCCCGCTCCGCCCATCGCGTGGCAATCACCCGCGCCGCATCGGCGAGGAGCTCAACATCGGAACTGGTCGGTGGCGGCACGACGCCACTGGCCAGCTTTTCGCGGTACGTCTCAGGATCGTTGGCAAGGTCGGCCTCGGTGAGATTCATCTCCGCCAACGCGGCCCGCAGGATCGTCCGGTGCTCCGCCGCGAGCGCGCGCTCGGCCACTGCCAGTTCACGCCCGGCCTGAACCGGGTCGGCCGCAGCGGCGGCAAGGAGGGTCGCGTTCAAGGCCAGCGCGCGTTCCGTCGCCCCGGGCAGCGTCGACGCCCAGGCCACGCTGGAGACGAAGTCGCGCTGCGCCCAAACGCCACTGACGGCGGCCAGCGCCTGCATGCGCCGGAGGGGCGACAAGATTCCCTCAGCGAGCACGATGGCGCCCGGCAAATCCGCGCGGGCGAGGCCGCGCGCGATCTGCACATACGCCGCGTCCCGCGTGTCGCCCAGCAGCCAGCGGTCCGCCCAGGCGAGGGCCGTTTCCGGATCGGTCCGAGCCAGATGCAACACCAGCCGGCGAATCAATTCCTTGATGTCATCCGAGGACGCCAGGTTGGCATCGAGCTCCGTCAATCCGGACATCAACGCCTTCGCCAGCAGGTCCAGTCGACGTGCGTCGCCGTCCACTTCCAGCCTCATGAAATAACGGGTCAGCCCCCGCGCATCGGCCTTCAGCCATGCGGCGGCAATCCGAGCCAGCACCTGTTCCCGCAAGGCCTCGTCCGAGAGCGCCAAGGCAGCGTCGAAGAGCCCGGCAAAGCCTTCCGCATCCGTGCGGTCGATCCGATCGGCCCAGTCCATCAGCGTGAGCGTAGGCGCCGCCGCCGAGACCGGGCCGGAGCCAGCCGCCGGGGTTTCCCCACCGGAAGGCCGGGTCAGCCGGAACACCCCGAGGAGGAGCGCGATCGCACCCAGGCTGGCGAGGAGGACGAAGCGTCGGCGACGGGAAGACGGGAACATGCGGTGTGCGGAGGCAGCAGGCATTCCGTCGTCTGCCCGCCCGGGTTCAGACCCCGGCGGGCGCGACGGGATCCGAGGAATCAGAGGTTGACGAAGGCCAGTTCCGTGGAGGCGTTGCCGGCCCGGTCGACGGCCAGCACCAGGACTTCAAGCCGGCCCGCCGGATTCAACGCGAGCTGTTCTTCCGCCTCGGCCGGCAAGACCGCCGTCCACTTGTTGCCGTCCACCGCAGCGGCGAGCAACGTGCCGCCCACGCTCACCTCAAGGCGGTCAACCCCGCCCTTGTCGACCACCGTGCCGTGGATCGAGCGGACGCCACCCTGCTGGCGGGCCGCGCGCGCCATCGTCAGGACGGGCGGCACATCGTCCACCTTGGGCGACTGCTTTGACAGCCGCGCCTTGTACTCGAAGGTCTCACCGGGGAGCGGCGGCGCAAGCGGCGGACCGTACCGATGACGGGTCACTGCCTCGTACGCGGCGGCGATGGCCAGCACGCTGGCGTCGTCGTAGAGCCGACCCGTGATGTTCAACGTCAACGGCTCGCGGCGGGTCTCGTCATACTGCAGCACGCCCATGGGCACCGTGACCGCGGGCAGGTACATGAAGTTCACCAGGTCGCGGCCGATGATCGAGCCGCTGGTGGGCGTCTTGTTCGGCCACACCGGCCACACCACCGCATCGAGTCCCTCGGCGTCCATCCAATCCTCGAAAGCGTTCTTCTGTTCGGCACGCGCCAGGTAGTGTTCGACGCCCTGCGGTGAACCGAAACTGATCGCGAGGCCGTCGGAATAATTGCCGGTGACCGGATCGAAGGTGTACATCGCGCTCCGGACCGCCGCGCTGATGTTGCTCACGCGAGAAGCGGTCGCGAGGACCTTGGTCGCGAGTTCGTTGAACGAATCCTCCGGGCGTCCCACGATGGATTCAATCAGGCCGCGATACGAATAGGCCGCAACCCAGGTGCTGTTGGGGGCGAGGAGCAGCCGGGTGACCGGCGCCTCGGGGCCGCGATTGTAGGTTGTGCTGACCTGCGGCGGCATGAAGACGTATTCGACCGTCGCGCCCGCTGCCTCGAGGTCCGCCTTTGCCTGCTGCACGAGGGCAAAGGTCGCCGCGGTGGTCGTCTGGGCGTTGGCGGTGTTCGTGGTGGCGCCGATCCCGGGATTCGGATGGGGCAGCCCGACGTAGGTGCCGATGATGCCGATGCGCTTGCCCTGCAGCGTGGCGCCCTTTACCGCGGCCACGAAGCCGGACTCCGGCACCGGACGCCGGTCAGTCAAAAGCGGGAGCACCGGGCCCCAGATGTCGTTCGGGTCGAGCGGCCCGACCACATCGCGCACGATCGCATTGTCGATCGCACTGCGGGTCATCGGTCCGACCACGTCGCGTTCCGGCGCAAGGGGAATGATGCGGTCCACCGAGATGGAACCGCCGCTCACCTTGTAACCGACGAGACCGCTGCGATCGGCCGGGTTGCGGATGGATCCACCCGTCTCGCCACCGAAGGTGAAGGTCGTCAGATAGGCGCCGCTGGCCACGCCGGACCCGCCGCTGCTCCCACCCGGCAGAGCGCCCGGGAGGTAGGCGCTGCGCACCGCGCCGCGCAACTGGGAGTTCGAGTTCACCGCCGAGTTGGCCCACGTATCCATGTTGGCATGACCCATGACCAGGGCTCCGGCCTGACGGAGCTTTTCGACGGACCAGGTGTCATTGGGCGTGACCAGGTCGCTCCACCCGTTGGCTCCGCCGGTGATCGGCATGTTGCGGATCGAGAACGACCATTTGACCAGAAAAGGGATGCCGTGCAGCGGCCCGAGCACTACGCCGCGCTTGCGCAAACGGTCCGCCTCGGCGGCGTCTTCGAGCAAGGCGGGATTGATCGCCGCGACGGAATTCAGCGGCTGCGCCGGAGAGATCGGACTCGCCTGGTCGTAGGCCTGGATGCGCCGCAGGTAGAGGTTGACGAGCTCCACCGAGGTCAGCGCTTTCGAGTTCATCGCCAGCGTGAGGTCCTCGATCGTCGCCGTGCCGAGATCGAAGGTCTCGTTGCTCGTGACGGCCCGGGCAACCGGGAGGGAAGTGAAGCCCGCCGCGAACGCGAGCGCAGCGACGGACAGACGTTTGATTGGGTTCATCATGGATCGTTTGGAGCGGGGACTTTTGGCTGGGAGCCCGCCGCTCAGCACCGCCCATGCCACCCGGTCAACGCACGGCCACTCCACGCAACGTCACCCTCGACAAAATCGACCTGAAATCGCTTCATGCTGAATTCGCGCGGGCCCGGTCATCAATTTTGCTCATTTGGCGACCGAGACCCGCCCCAGACTGCAAACGAGTTCGAAAATCAGGCGCCGCCATGGACCGGGTGTCCGGAGCAGGTCCTTTCTTTCGTCGGAGAGATGAACCCTCACCACCACCGCCCACTCCCCGCCTCCCTCATGTCCTCCCATACCGTCCACCTGCATCGCGTCCTGCGTTCGTCCCCCGAGAAAGTCTACCGCGCCTTTACCGAGGCCGAGGCGATGGCCCGGTGGCTGCCGCCCTACGGCTTTCTGGGCCGCGTCCACCATCTCGACCTCCGTGTGGGCGGAACCTTCCGCATGTCGTTCACCAACTTCGGCACGGGCAAGAGTCACGCGTTCGGTGGCGAGTACCTCGAGTTGGTCCCCAATGAGCGGATCCGCTACACCGACAAATTCGACGATCCGGCCCTGCCCGGCGTCATGACGGCCACCGTCGTCCTGCGCAAGGTGCTGGTCGGCACCGACGTGAGCATCACCCAGGAGGGCATCCCCGCCGCCATCCCGGCCGAGATGTGCCACCTCGGCTGGCAGGAATCCTTCGACCAGCTGGCCCGGCTGGTCGAACCCGTGATCCCGGACGCCTGAACCAGCCTCCCGCGCCGTTCAACGCACCACGTCGATGATGACGCGTTGATACCGCGTCAGGCGCGGCGTGCCGTGATCGGTGACGGCTAGGATGACGTGCATTTCACCCAGGCCAGGCGGCATCACCCGGGTGGTCGGAACGACAAACCAGGCCTGCGGCTGGTCGTGGTTGCGGATCTCCAGCGGCTGGCCGGAGCGCGCACTCGACAGCGGAAAGGTACCGGCCTCGTTGTAATAGAACCACGAATACGACAGGGCGTCACCATCGGGATCCGCCGTACCGCGGGCGTCGAGGTCGACCCGCTGGCCGGGCTGGGCGGTCACACGCGCCGGGTGGGCCAGGCGGGGCACCGGCGGGTGGTTGGCCTCGGCATAGGGCTTCACCGTCCAATCCATGCGGGCGGCAAAGTCGTTCTGATACGCGGCGCGCCAGCGCCAGATCGTGGCGTGGTTCGTCGTGTGCCAGTGGCCGTCGTGACCCAGTACTTCGTCCTGTGCGTCGCTCCAGATCGGACGCGTCTCGGGCTGAAGGTGCCACTTCTGCGGACGCGGGACGTAGCGCTCGTAACGGCCGCCCCAGCCACCCCAGTGCGGATGCTCGGGCGAACTCAGTCCGTTTTGGATCAGGTTGAGGAACGACGGCGTATCGCCCTCCATGAGAAATTCCCAATGCGGATACTCCGCCCCGAGCGGACCCTTCCGGCGGATGTGACGGTCGAGCCACTCGTTGGTCACCAGACTGTAGTCCGCGCCGCCGAAGCGCCCATGGAAGGTGTCACCGCTGATGCCACTCCAGGTCGCGTGATGGTAGGCTCCGCCATCGTTGAAGCCCGGGCTCACCACGTAGAACAGCTCCGGAAACTCCCGGCGCAGCCAGGGGCCGGTGTCGTCCTGATCCGAGATGGCATAGACGCGCAGCTTCGCCACCGCGCGCGCCTGCGCTTCCGGGGAACGCGTGGCGCGAATTTTCCACAACGCCTGTGCCAGGACGTTTGGCCCGCCCCACACCGTCACCCACAACGGCCGGGGATCGTCCCGATCCAGCGCCGCGATGAGCGCCTCCGAGCCGGATGAATCACGACCCTCACCGACGCCGTCGCGGCCGTACACCGGCAGGCCTTCGCTCACTCGCGCCAGCAGGGCCTCCGCAGTGGGGAAGCCGGCTTCGTGCACCTCGAGGTTGTCCCGCACCTTGCCGTAGGCCGCCACGATGCGGCGGATGCGCTCCGGTGCGACGCGGTTGCGCTGATGAATCGACGTCGTCGCCACCAGGCCCTCAATGTCGACGTGATTGGCATAGGTGAGCAACCTGACCAGCGACATCGCGTCGTCCGGCTCGTTCTCGATATCGGTGAGCACGACGACCCGTGCACGCTCCGCTCCGGCGAGGGGAAGGGCGAGGATCAGGACGGGCAGGAGGAGGCGAAGGACGTTCATGGCGTGGGGGAGGAAGAGGGTGTGCCGCCGGCGGGCCGGCAGCGGTCCAAGCGTCCGGCGAAATCGCGCAAGAAAGCCTCGCGCCACCGGCTCACTGTGCGGGCGCCGTGATGGACGCCCTCCGCCAGCTCCGGCGAGGGATCATCCGTCCACCACTGCGGCCGCGCCGGATCGGGCTGGAGGGCTAGGTCGGGCGAAGGCGACACCGCCGTGATCGCGCCGGTGAGTCCGTCGAGCGCCGGAGCGTTGCTGCGCAGCGTATAACGGTAGGTCTTGGCATCCTTCGGCGAGAAACGAAACCGCACGGCACCCTCGCCGTCGAAGTGACCAACCAGCGCCTGGTTCTCGATCACCAGGTGCGCCACGGGCTCGGACGGCGCCCCGGCGCCGAGCGGAAGGACCAGTTCCAGGATCCCGAAGTGCTCCATGCGGTCTTCCGCCGTGGTGATCCGGTCAAAACGCACATACGGGCGCGTCCACGCGCGCACGTACCGTCCACCCCACCCGGGTTGAAAGGGCTGCGCCGGGTCGCCCCGCAGCAGCCAGGCCACGCTCGGCGTATCGCCCATCTTGATCACGCCCTCAAGCTGATGGGCGAAATAGTCGCCGAGTGCACCGCGACCCGCGACGTGGCGCTGCACAAACGCGGCGTTGCCCCACTCGCCGTCCTGGTTTCCCCCAGTGAACCAACCGCGGTAGGTCGCGTTGGATTCGATGATCCAGAGGTCGGGATGGTGCGTGGCGACGTAGTGATAGGCGTCGGGGCTCCACTTCTTGTTTGGCCCGCCAATGAAATACACGCGCAACTTCGACCGGATGTCGGGTGCGTCATGCAGGGCCTGGGCGAGGTCTTCGATGCCGCCCCAGACCAGCACGTGCAAGGGACGTGGATCCGGCCGTCGCGCGCACCGCACGATCCACTCCGATCCTTCCGTCGACCGCCGGACTCCCGCATAGGGCGCCACCTCGGTCTCGCCCTGCTTGGTCAAAGCCCGCAGCGCGTCGGGGCTCGGGTAGCGATCCGAATGCTGCCGCAGCCGGGAAAAATCACGCTCGTACGCGGCGATGACCTCGAGGATGTGCTCCTTGCGACCGGGCCCGAACGGCGACGACACCAGGCCCTCGAGATCGAGCACGTCCGCGTAAAGCAACAGATGGACCATCGACTGAAAGTCGTCCGGGTCCGTCCCGCCGATGTCGGTCGACACGAGCACCCGCGGTCGTTCCGGCGCAGCCAGCGCCGGCGCGAGGACGAGAATCAGCAGGCCTACCAGGGTCACAAGTTTCATGGGGTAAACAGGATTCAAACGGCAGGCGGGGACAGAGGCGTGCGTCACGGTGCGCTCCGCGCCGCCAGCCACGCGAGCTGGGCATCGCGGTCGGGGATGACTTTCTCCGCGAGGCAGCGTTCCCACGGCTTCGCATCCCACATGGATGAGCCGGCACGGTAGTGGCGTTGCGCGGTCGCCATCAGGCGCTCATAGGCCGGCACCGACGCCTCCACGTGCGCACGCAAGGCCTCGGCATGACGGCGCTCCCCGGTCAGTTCGAAGAGGCGCTTCGCGAGGGCGGCGCGCACCTTGTGGCGGTAGAACTCAACCGTGAGTATCAGGCACTCGGCGTCGGAAACGTAGCGCCGCACCTCCGCTGCATCGTTGACCGGACGCTCGGCCGCGGCCTCGGCCAGCGAGCGCGCCTCGACCGCCATGGCATGATACGTGTCGAGCAGCCGGTCCGCGCGCGCCAGGTGCGAAGGCGGCTCCTCGCCCCGCGCGAGCATCGCGGCGAGTTGCGCGACCGGCAGGCTGCGGCGCTCGGCATCGATCGTGCCGCCATGCGTGGCCACATAGCGGGAAAGCGTAAACGCATCGACCGGACGGCTGTAGAACCGTTGACGCGTGAGCCCCGTCGGCCCCGCGATCGGCGGATCCTCCACCTGGGTACGATAGCTGAGAATGTCGTCCACCTGCGCCTGCACCCAGCCAATCGACACCGGGAAAAAATTCCCGAAGCGGATGGCGGTGACGTTCTGCAGACCGGGCAAAATCGGTCCCGTCAGGTCATACCAGCAGGCGAGCAGGCGCCCGGCCTCGGCATCTCCCACCTGACGGCCGAGACGATCTGCCGACCAGTCGACCTCCATCGCCAGGTCGCGAGGCGCCCGCCACAGGAAACGCCCCAGCAGCTCTTGCCAAAGCGGATCCCGCTCGAACGCCAGGAGGCCGGCGTTGCCCCCTTCGGCGTTCAGATCGAGCGTGCCGGGCCAGACCCACGCCTGCGGCGGATAGAACCACGCGCCGGTAAAGATGCCTTCCTCCTGCCACCGTTGCACCATTTCGCCGAGCAGGCGCGGACTGCCGACACGATACGGCACCGCGTCCGCCGGATCGTGCAGGTTGACCACGTGACCCGCCAGCACCCCTGCCCACTGACGGTGGCGTACATCCGGCCACGGACTCGTGATGGTCTCGTCGTTGTGCTTCAGCTCGGACCAGAGGTTCGGATACATCGTCGGCAGCGCGGCGCGGAAATCGTCGGCCATCGTCCAGTCGCGCATCACCAGGCGCGGATTCTTCCCGCTCTCGCGCGCGGTGCGGAAAACCACGTCACGAAACCATGGCACCTGGTGCGCCAGGTCGAGCGACTCCCCGGGACAGATGTAGAGGCCGACGTTGGGAAACGCCTCGAAGTAGCGGCGCAGGATCGTGCGGTAGTAGTCGCTCACCCAGGCATCGGGCACGGTGTACCGCGCCGACTCGGGCCCGGTGCGCCCGAGGGCTTTCGCCTGATGCTCACTGATGTGGATGTTGTAGAAGTGGGTGAGGATCGTGATGTTTCGTTTCTCCGCCTCCTGCGCGAGCCAACGGAACTGCTCTTGGTTGCGGCGAATGTGCTCACGGCTGAACTGGGTCGCGTCGGGATACTCCGGCAGCTCGAGAATGTGGGGAAAAAGATGACCCGACCAGAGGATGAGCGTGTTGAGCCGCGCCTCGAGCAGGGTGTCGAGATACCGCGCCATGAACGTCCGGTCGAAGAACCACGGATACACCTCGGGGCTGAGGTCCGATTGGTAGTTCCAACTTGGACTCAGCATCATCAGCACGGCCCCGCGCACGGCGAAGTCCGGGATGCCGTCCGCCTCGACCACCGGATGATCGGACACCGCCCGCTGCACGCCGTAGAGCACCCCGGGTTCGCCGCCGGCGACGACGACCGTTCCGCCCTGCGCACCTGCCTCGAGACGGAAGGCCTCCGGGTGTCCCAGTGACGCATCGATCCGCCAGGCGACCGGCATCGCCGCGTCGGCGGTCAGCCGCGCCGCATGCTCGAGCACCGGCGACCGGGCCACCGCGCCGGAGGCGAGGGCGAAGATACAGAGCAACCAACGGAGATGCATGGTGATGAAGAAAGGAGCACCGTCAGGCCACGGCGGGCGCTCCCACTAAGCGCCGCGCAGTCACGACGGCCTGAGGGTGTTGCGCCACGGTCCGACGAGAGGGGCTCACGGTGCGACCGGATTCAGCTGGCCATCCCACGTGCCGGCAGTGCCGGTGCCGAGGGCGAGGGGGACGGTCTTGTCGCCGACCCGCAGCGTGGTGCGCGTGCTGCGGTGGGAGCGCACCGTAACGGAGGTCAGGGCGCCGTCGCGCCAGGCGAAGTCGAGTTCGAAGCCGCCGCGCGCGCGGAGGCCGCGCACGGAGCCGGTGCGCCACACCGAAGGCAACGCCGGGAGGAGGACGATTTCGTTCTCATGGCTCTGCACGAGCATCTCGCAGATTCCGGCGGTGGCGGCGAAGTTGCCGTCGATCTGGAAGGGCGGGTGGGCGTCGAAAAGATTGGGGTACACCCCGCCGCCACCGGCCGAGCGGCGCGTGACCGGATCCTCGCGCACGGGGTTCAGCAGGTTCTGGATCAACCGGTGCGCGCGATCGCCATCGAGGAAACGCGCCCACAGGCTGATCTTCCAGCCGAGCGCCCAGCCCGTGCCGCCGTCGCCGCGCAACTCGAGCGAGGTGCGGGCGGCCCGCATGAGGTCGGGTTGCTTCCAGGTGATGTCCTCGCCGGGAAAGACGCCCCAAAGATGGGACACGTGGCGGTGCCGGTTGTTGGGATCGTCCTTGTCCTCCAGCCACTCCTGCAGCTGGCCAAGGCGGCCGATCTGATTCGGAGCAAGGCGGGCGGCGAGCGCCTCGAGCCGCTCAGCGAGGCCCGGATCCTTGCCCAGAATACGCGACGCCTCGGCGGTCCAGGTGAAGAGTCCGCGGATGATCTGGTGGTCCATGGTCGGCCCCATGACGAGGCCACCGTGCTCGGGTGAGTTGGACGGACCGCTGATCAGCCGACCCGACTTCGGATCCTCGACCAGCGTGGCCATGAAGAAGGCGGCCGCGCTCTTCATCGCCGGGTAGGCCCGGCGCTCGAGGAACTCCCGGTCGCCGGAGTAGCGGTAACGCTCCCAGAGGTGCAGGCAGAGCCAGGCGCCGCCGGTGGGCCAGATGCCGTGGTTGGACGCGTTGATCGGCGCGGTGCCGCGCCAGAGATCGGTGTTGTGGTGCAGCACCCAGCCCGGCGCACCGTAGTGGGCGCGGGCCGTGTCGGCGCCGGTGATCATGACATCGTCGATGAGCGCAAACATCGGCTCGGCACACTCGGCAAGGTTGGCGACCTCGGCCGGCCAGTAGTTCATCTCGAAGTTGATGTTCGTCGTGTACTTGCTGCCCCAGGGCGGGTTGAGCAGGTCGTTCCAGATGCCCTGCAGGTTGGCCGGCTGGCTGCCCGGGCGGCTGCTCGCGATGAGCAGGTAGCGTCCGTAGTTGAACAGCAGCGTGGCGAGGGCCGGATCGTCGGTCTTGTCCTTCCGGCTGATCCGCACGTCGGTCGGCTCCGCGGCGACGGGCGTCGTGCCGAGGTCGAGGGCCACACGGTCGTAGAGCCCGCGATAGTCCGCCAAGTGGGCTTCGCGCAGGGCGGCGATGTCCTTGCCCGCGACGGCGGCGAGCGCCTTGCCGGCCAGCTCCTCAGGCGCACCGGTGATGTCGTCGAACCGCTTGTAGGCCGTGGCGGCGGACAACACGACCGTCAGCGAGTGCGCGGCCTTCACTTCGATGCCGCCGTCAACCCACGACACGGTGCCACCCGGAGCACGCACCTGCAGGCGCGCGGCGAAGGGCAGCACGCCATCGGTCACGCGGCCGGAGAGGTGCAGCTCGTTGCCGACGCGGCGCACGACAAAGCCGGCGTGCGGGCTGCTCAGGCGCACGAGGGCGCGCACCGAGCCCGGACGGTCGGCGGCGATGTGCTGCACGAGCACGTTATCCGGCGCGCTGGAGAAGGTTTCGCGGGTGTAGGTCGTGTCGCCGACGCGGTAGGAAACGCGCGCGATCGCCGTGGTCAGGTCGAGTTCGCGACGGTAATCGGTGCCCGTCTCATGTCCGGGCAGGGCGATGCGCAGGTCGCCCAGCGGCTGATACATCATCTGGCGCAGCGGCACGCTCATGAAGCGCTGCGAGGCGAGCTCCTCGGCCTCCTTCTGCTTTCCCTCCCACAACAGGCGACGCAGCTCCGGCAACACGTCGACGGCGCCTTCCTGGTGGTAGCCGCGCGGCTGGCCGTTCCAGAGCGTGTCCTCGTTGAGCTGCAGGTGCTCCTCGGCGAGGCCGCCGTGGACCATGGCGCCGAGCCGGCCGTTGCCGACGGGCAGGGCCTCGGTCCAAGTCGTGGCGGGCTGGCGATACCAGAGGTGCGAAGCTCCGGTTGCGAACAACGGCGCGGCCACAAGCATGGCAGCGGAAAGTACAAGCGCGGGGCGGGGCAATTTCATGACAGGCGGTGGCAAGGGGTGTTCACAGGCGGGCCGGATCGAGGACCACATGCTTGATCATGTCGCGGTGGCACGTATAGGTAATGTGGATACGTCCGTCCTTGGCCTGAATCACGGCCGGGTAGGCGTAGCCGGCGGGATGCGGTGCAACGTCAAGGGTGGCGACCGTGCGCCACGTGACGCCGTCGTCGGAGAGCGCCACATGGATCGGATAACGCACGCCCTTGGTGCGGCGCTCGGGCGGCGGATTCGTATCGTTGAAGACGAGCAGATGGCGACCGTCAGCGAGCGTGACCGCGTCCGTGCCGCTGTTGGTATTGGGGACGTGAAGCGGTGCGAGCGGCGACCAGGTCAGCCCCCCATCGGCGGACCAGGTGCTGGCCGTGACACCGTTGCGCGTCCGGCCGAGCGACTGGAGGCGGCCGTCCGCGTGGCGCAGGAGGCTGCCTTGGATCATGTCGTAACCGAAGCCCCCACCCTTCTCGACCGGACCGATCTTGGTCCAGGTGGCGCCCTGGTCCGTGGAGCGCTCGAAGTGCACCCGCCAGCCGGTCGGGTTGCCTTCGGTACTCGACGCGGAGAGCCACGTGCCGTCGGCGAGTTCGAGCGGCTTGTTCTTCACCGGGCCAAGGATGCCGTCGGGCAGGCGGCGCGGCGCGCTCCAGGTGCGGCCTCCATCGGAGGACGTGATCACCATGCCCCACCATTTCGAAGGCGACGGGCCGACCTTGTAGAAGAGCTGCAAGGGCGCGTTCTTGGGCGCGAAGAGTACGGGGTTCCACGTCGGCTGGCGGGTGCCATCGGGCTGCACGCCATTCGCGACCTCGACCGCGGGCAACCAGCGTCCGTTTTCGTGACGGGCGAACCAGATGCCGACGTCGGGGTGGCGTTCCTTCGTGCCGCCGAACCACGCCGCAGCGAGCTGGCCGGGTGCGACCTCGACGATCGTGGACGCATGACATTCCGGATACGGCGCGTTCGCGTTGATCACCTGGCTCGCGATCACGGCTGGATGCGCAGGCACGGCCGGCGTGGCGCCGGTGAGCGGACGCAGGGTAAGCGCGCCGCGGAAGGAGCCCTTGCCGTTCTCGAGGTCGAGGCGCCACTCGGCGCGCTCGGGCGGGCCGCCTTTGACCCAGGCGCCGGCGAGACCGCTGAGCAGGCGCAGGAGTCCGCTCTCGCCTTCCTTCGCCGCACCGTCGAAGCGGAAGGCCTCGATGCCGGACACGAGCAAGGCGCGGCCCTCGCGTCCGTTGACCTTGAGCCAGTGCACGCCGGAACGCGTCGAGCGGGCCTCGTCGCTGAAGACAGGCATCGTCCACTGGCCCAGCCGCGCCGAGCCATGGCGGTTGGGCAGGTTCTTGCCCGGGCCGCGGCCAAACCACTCGGCGGTCAGGGGCTGATCGACGAGGCGCAGGCCTACGCCGAGTTCGAGCAGCCAGTCCATGTCCGTCACAACGTCCACGGCGTAGCTCACGTCGAGCGCGCCGGTCGCATCGATGCGGTAGGTGTAGTCGACGGTGACGTGGTTGGCGTCGTTCGCGCGGTAGGCAACCTTGGCGCGAAGCGTGACGACATCGGCGGCCTGCTGGACGGACCACGCTTCGGCCTTGGCCGGCAGACCCTGCAGGTAGGTGTCCCAATCGTGCACGACCTTGCGGCGGTCGATGACGTTGCGCTCGCTGTAGGTGGCGGGGCGCCAGAGCAACAAGTCGGAACCGTCCACCCAGCGGTCACCCTCGACGGTCAGGCCGACGAGCGTGCCGCTCGTCGCGTCGAAGGTGTAGGCGGAGGGTCCGGCCGTGACGGTCACGCGGTCGCCGGAAGTCGCAACCTCCAAGGCCGACGGTGATGCGTCGACCGGGAAGGGCTGCACGTCGCCAAGCAGGATGCTGCGGGCCACGATCTCATGTCCGCGCGCATCGAGGAAGCGTAGGTGCAGCGTGAAGGCCGTGCGCGCGGTCAAACCGGCGAGGGCAGTGGTCGGCACGGTCAACGTCGTTGTCGCGTGGGGCTCAGCGCTCAGCGCGGCGCGGCCCTCGGCGATGAGGTCGGCGTCGCGGTGGAGCGCCCAGTGCGCCGTGACGGCGGAGAGGTCCGTGAAGTCGTAGTCGTTGCGCAGCGGCACGGCGACGGAGGCCTGGCCCGGGCGGAAATCGAGGCGCTCGGCGAGCACGCGGATGGGGGCGTAGGCGGACTTCGTTTCCCAGTAGTCGATCTGCGGGGAACGGTCGGCGTTGACGATGCCGTCGGTGCCCAAGGCGCCGTGGCTGTCGTAGATCTCGTTCGGACCGGCATCGGCTTCGCGCACGAGTTCGCTGCCCTCGCGGGTGATCTTCGCCTTGTCCTTCATCGGATGCAGGACCTCGCGTCCGTTGACCGGGCGGCGCAGGCCTTGGTCGGCCCAGAGCCAGATCATGGAGCCGGCGCCGGCCGGATGCTTCGCGAGGGCGTCCCAACGCTCCTGCACCTCGCCAAAATCCTCGGCCCCGAACGCATGGCTAACCTCGGTGGTGATGATCGGGCGCGTGGCGGTGGCCGCGAAGCGGTCGTACTCGTCGGCCTTCCAATAATGCGGCGCGAGGATATCGACCTCGGGCGGAAGGTGCGGTTCGTAGCGGAAGGGCATCAACACGGGACGGGTGGGATCGAGGCCCTTGAGGGCGCGCAGCACGACGGAATGACCGGCCGAGTACGGATCCTCGTTGCCCAGGCTCCAGACCACCACGGACGGACGATTGCGGTCGCGGCAGACGGTTCCGTGCAAGCGCAGGAGCGCACCCTCCGTGAAGGACGGATCACTCATACGGTCGCCGCCGAAGCCGAGCGGGATTTCGTTGATCACGTAGAGGCCAAGCTCGTCACAGAGGCGAAGAAAGCCCTCCGCCGGCGGATAGTGCGCCGTGCGGACGGCGTTGATGTTGGCCGCCTTCATCAAGCGGATGTCCTCGAGCCAGTGCTCGCGACGCGTGGCGCGGCCAACGTCGGGATGCTGGTCGTGCCGGGCGACGCCGCGCAGCTTGACGGGTTGTCCGTTGAGGCGAAACACGCCGCCGGCGGTGGAGACCTCGCGGAAGCCGATGCGATCCTCCCAGGCGTGCACCACGACGCCATCGCGCCGCAGTTCGACCCGAAAGTCGTAGAGGTGCGGTGTCTCGGCGGTCCAGGCGACGGGCGCGGCGACGGGCAACGTGAGGAAGACCTCATGGCTGTTGTGGGCTCCGTTCACGACACCGGTGAAGGTGCCGCGCTTCACCTCGCGACCATCGCGGCGCAGGATGGCGTGGACCTCGAAGGGCGGCGAGGGCGCGAAGAAGTCGGCGCGTTCGTTGCGCATCACGAGCGTGCGCACACGCAGGACGGCGTCGCGGAAAGCCTCGTCGAAGTCCGTGACGACCTCGACCGACTGCAGGTGCCACTCCTTCGGCATGATCTCGAGCCAGACATCGCGGTAGATGCCCGGCAGGCCCCAGTCGTCGTTGGCATCGAGCTTGAACAAGAGTGTTTGCTGCCGCACGCGCACGGCGAGTTCGTTGCGCTGTCCGGGCAGCAAGGCCGGGCCGGCATCGAAAGCGAAACCCGTGAAACCGCTGTCATGGCGGCCGAGCAAGCGACCGTTGAGCCAGACCTCGGCCGATTGCCAGACTCCGCCGAAGTGCAGGAGCACCCGGCGGCCCTCGATCTCCGGCGGCGCGACGAAGCGGTGGCGATAGAAGCCCTCGGACGTCGTGCCGTTGACGTAGTGCGGTTCCTCGAAGCCGAAGGTGGTCCAGTTGCCCGGGACGGGGATGGGCTTGAAGCCGTCCGCGGCGAAGCCGGGCGCGTGGAACAGGCGGAGCGCGTTCGCCTCGGCCTCGGTGGGCGCGAGTTTGAAACTCCAAGTGCCGTTGAGCGAGACGAGGCGCGAGGTGCCGTCGCCGCCGACCGAACGCAGCTCGGGCGTTGCGACCGGAGCAGCGGGGACCTGATCGAGCGGGATGATCTCCTCAGCGGCCGAGGCGGGCAACGCTGCCAGTGCGACGACGAGGACGTGTGACGGAAGAAGACGGAGCATGACAGGAAACAGCGGAGCGGATGCGGCCAAAGGAAACTCAGCGCTGCGCGTCGGCCTCGAGCAGGCGCGCCACCACGTCGCGCGGCACGGCAAGGATGGAGCCGTGGCGGGCGTCGACCGGCATGACGAGGCGGTCGCTGACGTCTTCCCAGTGGACGAGGTCGCGAGAGCGCACCATGCCGATGGCGTTGATCATGTGCTTATCGAAGTACACGCGGACCTCGTCGCCGACCTTGATCGCGGAGGGGCCCTCGGCCCAGTAGTCGCCGGTGATCGGCGGGGACTCGCGGTCCCAGGGCCCGATGGGCGTGCGGCCGCGGACGAGGCGGATGTTCTTCTGCGTGACGGGCGTGAGGGACTCTTCCTTCACGAACATGAGCCAGTCGGTCGTGCCGTCGGCGGCGGGGATATGGTTCGCGTCGATCACGTTATAACCAGCGTCGTAGATCAGGAAGGTTGGCGAGAACGTGACGAAGTCCTTGGTCGTGGTGCCGTAGATCCGGTGATTGCGCTCCGGCCGGCGGTTGGTCCAGGCGGTCTCCGGATAACGTCCGACGATGGTCGTGGACCAGTGGAGGAGGAAATGCTGCTCCGCGGGCACCCAGAGGATCTCCGGCGCCCAGCAGTTCTGCGCGTCAGGCTCGAGAGCCATGACGGGCAGCGTTTTCTGCTCCAACCACGTGAGCAGATCCTTCGACGAGGCGTAGCCGATCGTCCGGCCGGTCCAGCCCGTGGTCCAGACGAAGTGAAAGACGCCCGCCTCGTCGCGGATCAGCGTGGGATCGCGCATCAATTTGTGCTCTCCGGCAGCGGGCTGCAGGAAACCCTGGCCGTGGTTGAGCGGCGAGAAAGCGTAGCCATCCGCGCTCCAAGCGAGGCGAAACCCCTCCCCTTCCCGATCGTGATGGAAGTACGCGAAGAGGTAGCAGATCTCCGGCAGCGTAGGCGCAGCGGCACGGGCCGCCGGGGCGAGGCTGGCGGCGAGGACAAGTCCAAAGAGGACGGGCAACGATCTCATGCTCAATCGGTGGGCAGGACGGTGGCGGCGGGCTTGCCGTCGGCGCCGAGACGGCGCACGCGCACCGCCATGCCTGGCTTGCCGGGCAGCTTGACGGTGCGGCCGTTGGCATCGACGAAGTGGTAGTTGTCGAGCTTCCGGGTGACGAACTCACCCTCGACCGGCGTGATGGTCATGGCCCAGGTGTCGATCACGTCGACTTGGTAGCGCTGGCCGTCGACGACACCGTTGCGGAAGAGCTTGAAGGTCCACTCGGTCGGCGTCTCGCGGCCAAAGTAGGTCAGGTAGTACAGGCCGTGCACGCCGGCGGTCTGGGTGTCCTGCCACTTGTCGACCTGGTCGATGCCCTGGGCGGGGCTCTCCTCGAGGATCCGGCGCAGGAAGGCGAGGCGCGGCGGGCTGACGCCCGTGAGCTTGCCACCGAAGGAGGTCCACGTGTCCTCGGTCACGGTCATGAAGTAATCGCCGTGGCCGACGTAGGTGCCGGCGACGGTGCCGCACCAGAAGCGGTGGACCATTTCCTCGCCGGACAGGTTGCCCCAGCGGAAGTGGGTCTTCCCCTCGTATTTGACTTCGTCATACACGACGGGCTTGTGCCAGACGCTGCGGTACATCTCGGCCCGGCCCGGCTCCTCAACGGCGGCGCCGTTCTGCATGGAAACATGGGTGATCCAGGGCTTGGTCTGGTCGAAGATACGGTGGCCGTTGTGGATGGAGCGCAGCCGCTGGTGAGGATCGCAGGCCTGCACGAGGCGGCCGAGGCGGTCCCAGTCCGCGTCGGTCTTGGTGCGCAGGAAATCGAACTCATTGGCGAGCGACCACCAGATGTTCCGGTAGGCGCCGAGGCGGGCGACGACGTAGCGGACGTAGCGTTCGTCGGCCTCGGCGGTCATGGTCTCGAAGCCCCACCGGCCGTAGGGGTTGAAGAGGATGACGTCGGCCTCGATGCCCAGCTCGAGGAGCTGAACGATGCGCTGCTCGTAGTGACGCCAGTACTCCGGATTGAAGCGGGTGAAATCCCATTGGTCGGGCGGCGACCCGGCGAAGGGCCAGCGCGGCGGCGCGAAACGCTCCTGGTAGGCCGTGGGCTGCTGGGTGAGCAGCATGCGCGCCTTGTTGAAGGGCGCGGCCGCGAGCGTGCGGAGGGTCTCCTCCTGCACGGCGTCAGGCGCATCGATCCAGTTGTAGATCGTGGTGCCGACCTGCTTGTAGGGCGTGCCGTCGGCGTAGGCGAAGTGGTAGGTATTGAAGACGCGGACCGGTCCGCGGTTGCCCGGTCCCGGGGCCGTGACCGCGAAGGTCCCCGTCTTGCCCGTCAGGTCCCAGCGGTTGCTCTTCGTTTCGTAACGCCAGTTGCCGGTGGTCTCGGGACTGAAGCGCACCTTGTAGACGCCATCGCCGTCGTAGAAGCCCGGCACCTCCACGGTGGTGTGCCCATCGGTGAACACGGCGCCAAAGCGGACGTCCACGAAGGGATTGCCGGCAGAGGGTCCCTTGAGGGCGACTTCGAACACGCCCCAGCGCTCGACCGAGGTCGGCGAGGCGGCGTGAAGCGCAGCGGCCAACAGGAGCGGGGCGAGGAGAATCAGGCGAAGGTAACGTTTCATGCGGAAAAGGAGATCAGGGCGGGCGGATGACGTGCCTCAGGGGCGCAGTCCGGGCTGGAGGTCGTCGGCCTGGTCGAGTCCGGAGATGACGGCCTTGCCGGGGAATTTCTGCCGGTACTCCTGCGCCATCGCCGCGATGGACGCTGCGTTCGGGCGCCCACCCCTCCAGCGTCGGCCGTGCTGCCGCGGGGCGAGGTCGGTGCCGCCGGGCGGGGCGAACTCCGCACCGTCGGGGGTGCGAAACCAGTAGGTCAGGTCGATCACATCGATCAGCGCGGCGCGCACCGGATCGGCGAGGACGGCGTCCTGCACATCCTTGGGCGCGCTCAGCGCGATGAGCGGATTGCGACCGGTCTCGCGCTGCCATTCGCCGATGACGTCGAGCCAGAACTGCATGAAGGGCAGCGGCCCGCTGTTCTCGGCAGTGAGCGTGTGGATAACGTTCGGCTCGTCGGCCAGGTTGGCGAGGCATTGCCGGATGTAGGCGCGGTGCAACTCGCGGCGCACCGGGTGAGTGACGTCGTAGAACTCGGCCGCCATCTTGATCGTGTCGCCGGTGTAGGGCGGCGGCTCGGTGAAGCCGGTGGCGTTGACGTTGTTGACCGGCCGCCAGGGCGAGTCGACCCAGTGGGCGGCCGACTCGAGGATGTTGTGCTGGAAATACATTTCGTTGATCAGCACCAGACCGCGTTGGCGCGCCTCCGCTGCGAAGGCGCGGAGCCGGGCAAAGTACCACGGGTTGTAACGCGTGAGATCGTACAAGCTGAGTCCGTCCCAGGCGCGACCGCGGCCGGTCCGGGCGAAGGGCTGTTCGAAGAACGGCGGCCAGACGTCCGCATCGGGTCGGCGGATCATCTGGTGATCGATGCGGCGGCGGTCATGCCAGAGTCCATAGTGGTGGCGAAAGGCGACCTGACCCTCGCGCTGCATCGCGGCGGCGACCGACGGAATCTCGTCGGTCAGCCCGGGTCCGGTGCGACCTGGCGCGAAGCGGGTGAGCGCCGGACCGTACTCGCCAGCCCGCGCCGGCTCGAGACGGCCGAGCCACCACGCGCCGGCAGTCTGTTTGCCGGAGAGGATGGCGTCGCCAACGTAGAGGATGCCGTCGCGCAGGCTCAGCGGACGACCCGGCTCCGGCGGTTTCGATGCGAGGCGCGCCGCGAGATCGGGGATCGCCGTCTCGAGCAGCGGCACGGGCGCAAAGGTCTGCTCCGTGTAGCGGCGCGGCTCGAGCGCCACCAACGCGGCCTGGCCGCGGCGTTCGGCGAGCTGCGCGCGGTAGAGCGAGCGCGGCTCGGGGAAGGTGTTGGTGCCCGTCCAGCGTCCGTCGCCGACGAACTGACCCCAGACGGAGACGGCCCAGGTGTGGGCGCCGGGCGGACGACGGGAGACGATGGTCGAGGCCTCGCTGCCCCAGAGGACGGAGTTGGCCGCGTTCCAGCCGACGCCCTGGTTCCAGGTTTCGAGGTTGTCGAGGCGCAACGCCCCGCCGTCGAGACGCACGCCATCGAAGAGCAGGCCGGAGGCCCAGCTGCCGATCGAGCCGCTGAAGCCGCTCGTCTCGCGCGCGGTGCAGTCGAGGAAAACGTTCGGTCCGGCGGCGAGGTAGCCGACGGTGAAATCGTTGCCGCCCAACTCGGTCGTGCAGCGGAGGAAGAGCACCTGCTGGCCGCGGGCATGGAAGGCGAGGCGGCGGTAGCCGGCGCGTTCGGACACGGGCGCGAGCGCCGCGCAGTCCTGCACGGTCACGCGCTCCACTTTGACGCCTACCTGCACGACGCTACCAGCGAAGTGTACGCCAGTCACATCGGTGACCCAGCCGTCGCGGACGGCGTGGAGGTCAATCGCGTTCCAGGCATGCTGCTCGTCGTGCGGATTGGACGGATCGTACGCCGATTCGCAACGCAGGTTCTCGACACCGACATGACGAATGTAGCCCTCCTGCACATACGGGCGCACGGTGGCGCCGCCGTAGCGCTCCTCGAGGGCAGTGGTGAGCGGGGCATCGAGCGTCAGCGCGGCGCCGTCGATCGCGACGATCGTCCGGTCCCAGGTCACGTTGAACGCACCGGGGCGCCAGGCATACGGCTGCCGCGCCGGTGCTTCGAGCATGCCGACGGCGGCGATCCATGTTTCCGGACTCGGCCGCTCCACCGTGACCCGCTGGCCCACGGCAAATCCGGCGGCATCGGCCACGGTCAGCCTCACCGCCCCCACCGGCACGTACGGGTCGGAGATCGCCACGGCGTCGCGCAACGGACGCCGGACATCGTGGGCCGCCACCTCGATCAGCGCGCGCCGGTCCGTCCCCGTGGCGACCAGCACCGTGCCATCAGCCTCGCGACCGGAGCCACGCAACACGACCCCGCTGGTGCGGATCTTCAGCTGCCCGGCCAAGTCGTAGCGTCCGGGAGCGAGCAGGACGGCGCCACGGATGCCCTCAGCATCCGCAGGCAACGACGACAAATGGTCGATCGCCGCCTGCAGGCGCGCGCCATCATCACCGTCGGCCGGGGCCACCTGCACGCGCGCAGGCACGTGCGGGATCGGCACCCCACCGCCGGCATAGCCGGCATGCGAAAAATCGGGCACGCGGTCTCCGTTCTCCGCGATCTCGTAGACGAGCCGTCCGTCATCGCCCGCGCGCACCGGCGACGGGAACTCCTTCGCGAGGGCGGCGGCTGGAAGCAGCGCCAGCGTGAGGGCGTGTCTGACGAAGGTCGTCCTCATGGCAGCGGCACGACGAGCTTCTGCAGCGTGGGCGCGCGGGCAACCTCGTGGCCGTCGACGAGCACGCGCAGACCGGCGCCGCGATTGAACTTCGTGCCGTCGCGATCCCAGAGGATGGTCACGTCACGTCCGTGATAGCGCACGTTATCCAGGCAGAACCACGGCCAGGTGCCGTCGGGCAGGAGCGGATCGACTTCGAGGACGGCATCGGCGCGCGGTCGCAGGCCGACGATACCCGTGATGACGTGGTCGGCGTAGGTGGAATGGTTGTACCACGAGCTGCGCGGATGGCGGCCCTTGAGCCACTGACCCGTCGTCTCGCACAGGTACTCGCCGATGTAGGCGTGTCCGTCGAAGCGGTGCGAGCGCGTGTAGGTGAGGAAGGCGTCGAGGTAGTCGCGGCGCGTCACGGTGTCCTGCGGATAGTCGCGAAGCACGTGGCCGAGGGCGGTGAGTGTCTGCGAGGTGGCGAAGGGCCAGACGGCGCCGTCCCACTCGCAGGTGCCGACGCCGTGGGACCGGAAGCGCGGATCGCGGCGCTCGGCGGTGGTGATGCCAAACGGCGCGCGGAAGCCGTGCTCGTCGGTCAACTGCGCCCAGGCGCGTTCGTAGCCTTGGCCAGGCGGCGGCAGCGAGAAGTACCAGGGAATGAAACCGATCTGCTCGCGCACCGGAATGCGTTCGAGCGCCTCGGTGCGCGAGGTGAAGAAGACGCGCTCTTCGTCCCAGAGCGTGGCGACCACGGCCTCGCGCAGGGACCGGGCCTTGGCCGTGAACTCCTGCGCGAGGTCGTCGCGCTTCGCGAGGCGGGCGAGCTCGGCCAGCGCGGCGGCGTTGCCCGCCATGTAGACAGAGAGGGTCGGGCGCACGTTCTTCACGTGACGGCCGCCACTGAGCGACTCCTCCATCGCGTCCCAGACGTCGGCCTGCCAGAAGAGGCCGTCGGGACGCCGGTGCGCCTGCTCCCAGGCGCGGTAGTCGGCGACCAGGTCGTCGAGCAGACCAAGGGCGGCGGTCGTGTCCTGCGTGACGAGCCAGCGGGACCAGACCGCGAACGCGAGCCATTGCGAGTACTTGCGCAGGTGCGGCTGCGGCCCGCCTTCGTGTCCACGCAACCAATACAGCAGCGTTTCGTCGTGCGGCGCAGGGTCGCGCAGCCAGCGGCCCTCCATGAGGTGATGCCCGAGGGCGCTGCTCACGGGCTGGGGACGGTTGATGAACTCGGTGAAGACGCGGTGGCCGGACTTGGCGTCGCGGGTGAGCTGCTTGCGCAGCGCCCACCAGCGGTACCAGTAGATCTCCTCCACGTCGGCATCGGCGCAGGTGAAGAGCGGCACGCGGTCCTTGAGCCAGTCCCAGGCGGCCGCATCGGGCACGAGGTTGACGACGGTCTCCTGCTCGGCTGTGGCGAAGTGGGCGGCGTGGCGCGCAAAGTCGTCCGGCTTGAGCACGGCCGGCGCGGCGGCGGCCGGGAGGCCGGCGAGCACGCCGAGGACGAGGGAAGTCGTGACGGATCGGATGCGCCGCATCGTCAGAGGGTGTTCACGTTATGGGCGGGATCGGTGTAATCGACGAAGACGCGTGGATCCGTGCCGTTGAGGAACTCCTCGATACTGGTGTAGCCGTCGCGGTCGGGATCGGCGATGCCGTCAGCGGGATTGTGCGGATCGAGGCCGTAGCGGCGCTCCCAGGCGTCGGGCATGCCGTCGCGGTCCGTGTCGACCAATGGAATCAGCGACCGGTACTCCGGCCAGCCGCCGACGTCGGTGTGTACCTTGACGATGCCGTTGCCGAAGGTGGGCCGTCCCGACGCGACCTCGCGGACGATGCGCTCGTCGACGGCGTCGCGGCGCGGCCGCGCGGCGCCGGCACGGGCGAGCACGGCGGCGTAGGCCTCCTCGGCGGACGTGGTGCGGACGGACGGCATCGGCCAGGGCGCGCGGGTGCGGCCCTCCGCGATCAGGCGCTCCACCTCGGCCGCCTGCGCGGTTTCGCCGCCGTACTGCACGCCGCCGGCCCAGTTGTCGGCTGTGACCGCGGCGTTGCCCTCGACGACGTTGCCGCTGACGTGCCAGAAGCCGGGCTCGGGCCGCTCGTTGAAGGTGCGGAAGGCTTCCGGCTTGGCGAGGCGGTGGCGCACGTCGCCCGCGGGCGTGGCCGGACCGGGCTTGAGGTAATTGGCCACGAGGTTGACCACGGAGGTGCTGTCGCCGCCGTCGATCGTGCGGTGCCGCCAGTTGAAGAGCACGTTGTTGCGGAAATCGATCTGGTCACCCCAGCCGATGCTCGGGTTGCGGGCGGTGTTGTGCGCGAAGAGATTGTGGTGGAACGAAGCGCGCCGTCCGCCCCAGGTGGCGCCGAAGGCATGGTTGTTCAGGTCGAGCGCCTCGCTGGAGATGCACCACTGGATGGTCACATCCTCGATGGGCCGTTTCTCGAAGCCGCCTTTCCCGTCCGGCTTCATGTAACGGTAGAGCGAGACGTTCTCGTCGAGACCCCAGCTGAACGAGCAGTGGTCAACGATGATGCGTCCGGGCGAGTGCACGGCGTTGAGGGCGTCGTCGCGACGGGTGAGGTTGCCGCGGCGGAAGCGCAGGTAACGGATCACGACATCGGAGGCGTCGATCGTGGTCGTGTCCCCGCTGATGCAGATGCCGTCGCCCGGTGCGGTCTGGCCGGCGATGGTGAGGAAGGGATGCCGGATGACGACGGGCGACTGCAGCTCGATGCGTCCGCTCACCGCAAACACGACGATGCGCGGTCCCGCGGCTTCGACGGCGTCGCGGAAGGAGCCCGGACCGCGGTCCTGCAGGTTGGTCACATAGATGACCCGGCCGCCGCGACCGCCGCGTGTCACGGCGCCCGCGCCCTCCGCTCCGGGGAAGGCCGGCACAACCGGCGCCGCAGCCGCAACCTCAGCCGGAGCCAGGAGCAAGGCGACGGAGAACACCGTTCCACCCAAGGCGGCGGTGCACGGACGGGGCAGGGAAAACATCGGACGTCGGAAGGGTTAACGAAGTCGAAGGACAAGGTCGATGGCGACCTGTCGACGGGATCGACGCAGGCACCAGAGGAAGCATCCCTTGGGGTGGGACGGCCGCGAACCCCATGTCTGCGGACAGTCGAGGGCACAAGATTGGCGACGGCATCAACGTAGTCAGTTATAACGATATGTTCTGCCGCATTTCTGGCAAAGACTGCCGTGATCGTAAGATCCCAAACCACGGGCCACGCGAGCCACGCCACGCCCCATCCATGCTTACGATGCCGCAACTTTTGCTCTTAAAGCGGGCAGCACTGTCGGGAAACCATCGGCTAAGCTGCACGGCGTCGGGGCCACCCCGCCCGATGTCGCCTGCCCCCACCCTCTCCTGTCCGTTTTCGCGCCTTTGTGAACCTCACCGCCCTCGATCTATCCTTCGTGCTCGCCTACGCCGCCGTGATTGCGGGCATCACGGTGGTCTGCGCGCGGCGCACCCGGACGACGACCGCGGAGGATTACTTTGTGGCCGGACGGTCCATGCCGGGTTGGGCGGTGGCGATGGCCATGATGGCGGCGTTGATCAGCAGCAACACCCTGGTCGGACATCCTGCGACCGCGTATGAGAAGGGTCTGATTCTGCTCCTCGGCAGCCTGACGCTGCCGCTGGTGCTGGTGTTTGTCGCGCGGGTGATCGTGCCGTTCTACCGGCGCCAGGTGAAGATGAGCGCCTATGAGTACCTCGGCGCGCGCTTCGGGCTTGGCGGCCGGCTTTACGCGTCAGGCTGTTTCGTGGCGGACCGGCTCTTCGATGTCGGCGTCACGCTGCTCACGACCGCCGTACCGGTCTCGGTCATGACCGGATGGGCGCTGACCGACGTGGTCTGGGCCCTCGCCGCCTTCACCGTGGCGTACACCTTGGTCGGCGGGATGCGCACGATCGTCTGGACGAGCGTCGTGCAAGGCGGGGTGTTCATCGCGGCCGCCGTGCTCATCGCCGTCCGCCTGCTGTGGGCGCCCGAGGCCGGCCCTCCCGGGGCGGTGCTAGAGGCGGCTTGGGAGGCGGGACGGTTCAGCCTCGGCAGTTTCGCGTTCTCGTGGGAGAGCCTGGTCAACCCCGACCACACGACGCAGTGGCTGTTGATCTTGGCCTACGCGGTCAATTGGGGCCGGCGCTACATCGCCGATCAGCACATGGTGCAACGTTACCTCATCGCCCGCACCGACGCCGACGCGGCCCGCGGAGCACTCTGGAACGGCCTGATCTGCGTGCCGGTGTGGGCCACCTTCATGACCATCGGTGCGTGCCTCTACGGCTACTATGCCCTGACCGGAGCGCCGCCGCCGGCCGTGAGCGACGAGGTGGTGCCGCACTTCATCGTGCACCAATTGCCCGCTGGACTCGTTGGCCTGATGCTGGCCGCCATCCTCGCCGCGTCGATGTCGTCGATCAGTCCCGATCTCAACAGCGTCGCCACCGCGTTCACCTCGGACCTCGTCGGGCATTTCCGCCCGCATCTCTCCGACCGCGCCAAGGTGCGGACCGGCCGGCTGGCCGTGGCGGGCGGCGGCGCGCTTGCCCTCGGCACCGCCCTGCTCATGGCGCCTCGCGGCGAGGCGGCGACGATCATGGAGCGCGCCGTCACGATCGCGGCGATCCTCTCCGGCGGCATGCTGGGGTTGTTCTTCCTTGGCTTCTTCACCCGCACCGCGACCCGCCGCGGATGCTACGCCGGACTGGCCGCCTGCGCGCTGTTCACCGCCTGGGGTACGCTGACCTCGGGCGCGACGCCGATCCTGGACGCCGGGCTCAATTTCCCGCTCAACCCGATCTTCATCGGCCTGCTCGGTCACACCGTGGTGTTCGGCGTAGGCTACACCGTCAGCAAAGTCTGGGGCGGCTACCGGCCGGACCGGATCGACGATCTCGTGTACGCGACGCGTCCGGCCGCGCGAACCTCCTGACCATGCCGCACGACCTGACTGCACCGCTGCTCTGGCGCCAGCCGCGCCTCATGGCCATCGGCCCGGGCCAGGCCATCGAGGGCCTGCGCGCCTTGCTAAGGTCAACGCGGTCCGCGCGGGCCTTCCTCGTCGGATCGCCGTCGACGCGGGAGCCGCTTGGCCGTCTGCGAACCGTGCTGGAAGACCACGGCGTGGCTGTCGCCGTGTCGACTCCGGTGCCGCCCGAGCCGACCACGGCCGATTGCGAGCGACGGCGGGCCGAGGCGGCCGCCTTCCGGCCCGACCTCGTGGTGGCCGTCGGCGGCGGCAGCGTGCTGGATGTGGCCAAGCTCGTCGCCGCCCTGCACGACCGGTCCGAACCGGTGACCGCCTTCTATGGCATCGGCGTGCTCGCGGGCCGGCGCACGACGTTGGTCTGCGTGCCGACCACCGCCGGCACCGGCAGCGAGGTCTCGCCCAACGCCCTGCTGCTCGACGACGCCTCGTGCACCAAGAAGGCGGTCATCAGCCCCGACCTGGTGCCGGATGCGGCGCTGGTCGATCCGACCCTAATGCTTTCCCTGCCCCCCGCCCTCACCGCCACCACCGGCATCGACGCCCTCTGTCATTGCCTCGAAGCCTACGCCAACCTCGCCGCACATCCGTTCACCGACGTGTGGGCGCTGCGCGGGGTCGAATTGATTGGCGCCTGGCTGCCGGCCGCGGTGCACGACGGCTCCCACCTCGCGGCCCGCACCGCCGTGGCGACCGGCAGCCTGCTGGGTGGACTCTGTCTTGGTCCGGTGAATACGGCCGCCGTCCACGCGCTCGCGTATCCGCTCGGCGGACGGTTCCACCTCGCCCATGGTCTCTCCATCGCCCTGCTGCTGCCGGCGGTCATCGCGTTCAATGTGCCGGCGATGCCGGCGCGGTACGCCACCCTCGCCCGCGCCCTCGGCGCCGCGGGTGGGCGCGATGACACGACCATGGCCGCGGAACTGCCCGGGCGCCTCACGGCCCTGATGCGCGCCTGCGACGTACCCCTTGGCCTCGCCACGCACGGGCTCTCGCGCCCGGACTTTCCCGCCCTGGTCGAGAGCGCCCTCACCGTCACCCGTCTGCTCAAGAACAACCCGCGGCCGGTCTCCCCGGCCGACGCCCTCGCCATCTACGAAGCTGCGTTTGCCGCTCCCTCTGCATGAAGACCTCCTCCCGCCATCACGGTGTCATCGTTCCCATGGTCACGCCGGCCACGCCCGCCGGCGACGTCGACCTCCTCGCCGCCACGCGTCTTGCCGACCGGCTCGCCCACCATGGGCTGGGCATCTTTGTGCTCGGTACGACGGGCGAGGCCGCCTCGGTGCCCGCCAGCCAGCGCGGCCCTTTGGTCGAAGCCGTGGTGCGCGCTGTCGCCGGTCGCGTGCGGGTCTATGCAGGCATCGGCGACACCTGCGTGGCGCACAGCATCGCCGCCGGCCGCCGTTACCTCGAACTCGGCGCAGACGGAGTCGTTGCTCTCGTTCCCGGCTACTACCCGCTCACTCCGGCGGAGATCGAGGCCTACTTCCGCCGCGTGCACGACGGTGTGGCCGGCCCACTCATGCTCTACAACATCCCCGTGGCCACGCATCACTCGGTCCCCCTCGACGTGGTGGAGACACTTTCCCACCTGCCCCACGTGATCGGCTACAAGGACTCCGAGGGTACGGAGGGTCGCTGGCAGGAAGTAGTCCGCCGCCTCGGCGGGCGCCCGAACTTTGCCCTGCTCATGGGCATCGCCGCCCAGGCGACGGCGGCGATCCGCGGCGGCTTTCACGGGGTCATTCCGAGCGCCGCCAACCTCGCGCCGGCCGACTGGGCGGAGTTCTGGCGCCTCGCGCAGGCAGAGGATTGGGAGGCAGCGGCCGCCCTCCAACCCAAACTCGATGCGACGGCGACGCGGCTGCAACGCGGCCACACCCTGGGCCACTACCTGGCCGGACTCAAATACGCCCTGTCGCTCCAGGGTGTCTGCGGCGCCGATCTGTTTCCGCCACTCACCGGTCTCAACTCGGCGCAGCGCGACGCCCTGCGTGCCGACTTTGCCGTGCGGGAAGCGGTTTCGGTCTAGCCGCCCTCCGGCGGCTCCGCCACACTGCCTGCCCCATGATACCCCGCGTGGTCCTTGCCGACGACCTGACCGGCGCCTGCGAAGTCGCCGGCCTCGGGGCCGACCGCGGTCTGCGGGCCGAGGTCTGCCTTGAGCCTGATTCGGGAGAACCCGCCCTGGGCGAACTGCGGGTTTTCAGCACCGAAACCCGCTTGCTCCCGCCTGCCGCCGCCGCGGCGCAGGTGAAGGCGTTCGCCAAGGCCCTTCCCGCCGGGGTGCCGCTCTTCAAGAAGACCGACTCGGTCCTGCGCGGTCCGGTCGCCGCCGAGTTGGCCGCACTGGCCGAGGTGCGCGGCGTGTCCCGCGTGCTCCTCGTCGCCGCCAATCCTGACCTGCACCGGCACGTCGTGAACGGCCACTACACCGTCGCCGGCGTGCCCTTGCACCAGACGGCATTCGCCCGCGACCCGCATCATCCGGCGCGCACCGATCATGTCGGGCGCCTCGTCGGCCCCTGGCCGGGCGCCGGCAGCACCGTCATCGTCGACCCCGGCGCGCCCCTGCCCGCCCAAGGCCTGATCGTGGGCAACGCCGCCAGCGCGCGCGACCTCGCCACCTGGGCCAGGGCCGCGGAGCCCGGACTGCTCGCCGCCGGATCGGCGGCCTTCCTCGGCGCGCTCCTGCCGCCGGCCCGCGCCGCCGCCCCAGGCCCGGCCCCAGAGGCGCCTGACGTTCCCACGTTGCTGCTCAGCGGCACCGTCATCCCCGCCCAACGCGCGCTCGCCGCCCAAGGTCCGGCCGTGCCCCTTGCCCGGGAGGAACTCGACCCGACCCCGCTCTCCCGCTGGATTGGCCGCGTGCGCGGCCAGCTGGAATCCCATGGCACTGCCGTCGCCTTCGTCGCCGGCGAGGTCGCACGCCAGCCGGAGGTGTCGCAGGCGGTGACCGACGCGCTCGCCGCCCTCGGCGCCTCGATCACGGCCGCCTACGCCGGCCGCCCATTGCATCTGATCGTCGAAGGCGGCGCCACCGCCGCCGCGGTGGCCGGCTCGGCGGGCTGGCGCCGCCTGCGCGTGGTGCGCACCTGGGGCGGCGGCGTGGTGACGGCGGAACCCGGCGACGCACCGTCGCTGCGGGTCACCGTGAAACCCGGATCCTATCCCTGGCCGGCCGCCCTGCGCGCCCGCCTCTTCCCCTCAGCCTCTCCCGCATGAACGACGCCCGCCCCCTGCTCGCCGTTACCCTCGGCGATCCCGCCGGAACCGGCCCCGAATTGATCACCCGGGCGCTGACCGACCCCGCCGTGCTCGCAGTCTGCCGCCCCCTCGTGGTCGGCGACGCCGCCGTGCTCGACGCCGCCCGGGCCTTCACCGGCACAGATGCCCACATCCATACGGTGGATACACCGGAGGCGGCGACGTTCGGACCGGACCGCCTCGTCGTGCTGGACCAGCACAACGTCAACCTCGCGCAGTTGCGCCGGGGCGAGGTTCAGGCCGCCGCGGGCCAAGCCGCCTACGAATCCGTGGTCGCAGCCGCCCGCCTCGCCCTCGACAGGCGGGTGGACGGGATCGTGACCTCGGCGCTCAACAAGGCCGCCCTCAACGCCGCCGGCCATGCCTTCGACGGACACACGGGACTGCTGGCCGAGGTCTGCAGAGCGCCCGGCGCCACCATGATGCTGGTGGCGGACAAGCTGCGGGTCAGCCACGTGTCCACCCACGTGTCCCTGCGCCAGGCGATCGACCGTGTCCGCCCGGAACGCATTCTCAAGGTCCTGCAGCTCACCCACGAGGCCGTGCAACGGCTCGGCGTCGGGAGTCCGAAGCTGGCTGTGGCCGGACTCAACCCGCATGCCGGCGAAGGCGGCCTTTTCGGCACCGAGGAGATCGAGTTCATCGCGCCCGCGGTCGCGGAGGCACGCCGGCGCGGGATGGACGTGTCGGGACCCCATCCGGGCGACACGGTCTTCTTCCGCGCCGCCCAGGGCGAGTTCGACGGCACCGTTGCCATGTACCACGACCAGGGACATGTGGCCGCCAAGATGCTCGGCATCTGGCGCGGCGTGAATGTCACGCTCGGCCTGCCGATCGTGCGCACCTCGGTGGAGCACGGCACGGATTTTGCCCACGCCGGCACGGGTCGCGGCGATCCGCGCTCGCTGATCGAGGCGCTCAAGCTCGGCGCCGCCCTCGCGCGGTCGCGTGCCCGGTAATCCGCCCCCGCCTTGGCCTTCTTCAGCATGAACGCCCGTCTTCGCCTCACTCCGCTCGCCGCCACCCTCCTCGCCGCCGGGATCACCCTGCCTGCGGCCGAGCCGCCACCGGTCCGTTTCGAGGGCGAGGTGCGCGTGACCACCGCGCAGGACGGCGGGCTGCCGCCGGTGGTGGGTGTGCACACGGTGCAGGTATATCGCGCCAACCGCACCGCGCCGGCGCATGCCGACGGGCTCACCGACACCTACCTGCACGCGCCGATGCTGTGCTATTGGCAGGGACGCTTCTGGCTCGAGTACCTGAGCGGACCGGTGTCCGAGCATCAGTCGCCCTGCAGCACCTCGCTGACGAGTTCCACGGACGGACTGACCTGGGAGGCACCCCGCGTGGTCTTTCCTTCGCTGCCGCTGCCGGATGGCAAGCACACCCTCGCCCACCAGCGCATGGGGTTCTATGTCGCCCCCAACGGACGCCTGCTCGTGCTCGCGTTCCACGGCTTCGAACCGTCGCCCAATGACGGCACCGGCCTTGGCCGCGTGGTGCGCGAAGTCCATGCCGACGGCTCGTTCGGCCCGATCCACGTCATCCGGGCCAATCCGCACTCGAAGCTGCCCGGCTTCCGCCTGCCGTATCCGTTTTATCGTGACGCCGCCGACGCCGGCTTCGTCGCCGCCTGCGAGGCCCTGCTGGCTGACCGGCTCATGACCGTGCAGTGGTGGGAGGAGGAGCAGCTCGACGAGACGGGGTTCTACCGCTTCCGCGGCAAGGCCGCCTCGACCGTCACCCGGCCCGACGGCTCCGTGCTCGGCATTTGGAAGAACCGGGTCGTCGCCACCACCCGCGACCGCGGCGAGACGTGGGAGAACAAGTCATTCGGGACCAACCTGCCCAACAACGGCTCCAAGTACTGGCTGCAGCGCATGGCCGACGGGCGCTACGGACTCGTGCTCAACCCCACCGACCGCAACCGGCATCCGCTCGCCCTCATGCTCAGCGATGACAGCGAGGTGTTCCGCGGACTCTACGCCGTTCACGGCGAACTGCCCGACCAGCGTTTCGGCGGCTATCTCAAAAACCTCGGCCCCCAGTACGTGCGCGGCATCGAGGAAGGCAACGGCACGCCCACCGACCACGACCGCGCCTTCTACCTGACCTATTCGGTGAACAAGGAGGACATCTGGTTCGCCCGCGTGCCCGTCCCTGTGGCGACGACCGCCTCGGGCCCGGTGCAGGAGACCTTCTCGGAAAACGCCCCGGGGACGCTGCCCGCCGGGTGGAACATCTACAGCCCGCAGTGGGCGCCGGTGCGCGTGGTCCGGGCCGACGACGGCCCCGGGGCCAATCATGTGCTCCGCCTCGTCGACGAGGACCCTTATGATTATGCCCGCGCGGTGAAGGTGTTCCCCGCCACCCACGGCGTGAAGCTCTCGTTCCGCGTGCGCGCCGCCCAGGCCAACGCCCGGTTTGAAATCGACCTGCTCGACGCCGCTGGCGCGCGGCCGGTCCGACTCGCCTTTGAAGAAGACGGACGCATCCGCGCCTGCCACGAAGGCCAGTGGCTCGACGCCGGTCCCTACACCGCGGGCCAGTGGCACACCATTGCCCTCGAGATTCCCGCCGACCCCGCTGCCGATCGCTGCACCGTCCTGATCGACGGCACCTCGCCCCTGCCCCGGCCTGCCTTCTTTACCGATCCGGTCGCGACGGTGGAACGTCTCTCCTTCCGCACGGGCCCGTACCGCGATCGCGGCTACGGCGGACGCGATCTGCCCGGGGCCGACCGCCGCAGCCCCCGCGCCACCTTCGACGTGGACGACGTGCAGATCACGCCTACGCCCACGCCCTGACGCCAATCGACGGCGCTTTCCGGCATTCCGACGGCGGGTGCCAACGCTCGTCTTAGTATACCGGGAGATTACGCGGATTTCTCGGAAGAAGGGTGCCTATTTATACGGTACATTGCGCTCACCCCGCAAGCCCTGCCCTGACCCTGCCTTCGAAGCCGACCCGGCGCGCCTGCGTGCACTGTCCCCTTCCCACGACCACGTAACGTTACCAGACCCAACCCCCATGAAGACACCACCGACCCCCACCTCTTCGCGCCGCCGGGCCTTCCGGGCTTCGCGCGGCGTGCTGCTGGCCGCCCTGCTCAGCCTGAGCGGGGTGACCGGCGCCCTCGCCCAATCCGGCGAAACCGGCACCATCTCCGGCCGCGTGCTCAACGCCGCCACCGGCACCTACCTGCCCAACGTCGTGGTGCGCGTGCCCGGCACCAACCTGTCTGCCACGACCAACAATTTCGGCGAATACGTGCTGCGCGACGTCCCGGCCGGCACCGCGTCGTTGCAAGTTGAATACATCGGCCTCGACAACCTGTCCGAGTCCGTGACCGTCACGGCCGGCGGCTCGGTGCAGAAGGACTTCAGCCTCGGCGGCGACGTCCGCCGCCAGGCGGACGGCACGATCGTGCTCGACGAGTTCAAGGTCGAGGGCGACCGCTTCAAGAACGCGGCCGAGATCGCGATCAACGCCGAGCGCCAGTCGGTCAACATCAAGAACGTCGTCTCGACCGAGGAGTTCGGCGAGATCCCGGGTGGCAACGTCGGCGAGTTCATCAAGTTCCTCCCCGGCGTCGAACTCGAGTACGGCGGCACCTACATCGCCCCGACCGACGCCTTCGGCATTTCGGTGCGCGGCTTCGGCCCCGAGGACACCGCCATCATGATCGACGGCGTGCCCGTGACCAGCGCCTCGCAGGCGAGCCTGACCAACCAGGTCGGCCTCGACATGCTCTCGATCAACAACGCCTCGCGCGTCGAGCTCATCAAGGTCGCCACGCCCGACATGCCGATGAACTCGGTCGGCGGGCAGATCAACCTGATCTCCAAGTCCGCCTTCGAGTACGCCCGCCCTTCCTTCAGCTACAAGGCATACGTCGTGATCAATTCGGAGGAGCCGAATCCCTTCAAGAAGGTGATCGGTGCGACGGACGACAAGGTCTTCGCCGGCCAGCCGGGTTTCGAGATGACCTACATCAAGCCGATCAACCGCTCGCTCGGCCTGACGTTGACCGCCTCCTCCTTCAGCCAGTACAGCGCCAACCGCCGGCTGCGTCCAGAGTACCGCACCGCGACCGTCACCTATGACGGCCGGCCCTTCGGCGGCGCCAACAACACGCCGGTGAGCAACGCCGACGGCATCGCCAGCCTCGAGAATCCGTTCCTCGAGCGCGTGTCCATCACCGACAGCCCGCGCACCTCCAGCACCCACTCCGCCTCGATGAAGCTGGATTGGAAGCCGTTCGACGGCCTCTCCGTCGCCGCGAACTACCAGCTGTCGATCTACGAGGCCTCCGATACCGACCGCCGCATCCAGTTCCGCATCCAGCGGCCCCAGGACTGGGGCGCCGACTACACCTACTCGCTGCCCTACCTCGTGGCGTCCCAGTCGGCCAACAACACGACCTTCAATCCCGGCAACTCGCTGAGCATGGACATCACCTCGCGCGACAAGGAGGGCATCACCCACAGCGCCTATCTGAAGACGACCTACCGCAAGGGCGCCTGGGACATCACCGCCCTCGCCAACCGCTCCCGCTCCCGCGCCTCGTTCAAGGACTTCGAGAACGGTCACTTCTCCGCCGCCGAGCTCTCCGCCAACATCGGCACGATGCGCTTCGAGGACATCCGCGACGGCGTGCCCGGCCGCATTCTCGTCTACGACCGCACCGGCCTGCAGCTGAATCCGTTCGATTACACCCAGCTCGCCAACTGGCAGTCCCCCACCATCCGCGGCCGCTCCGGCAACGCCGAATCCGCCGATGACAACACCCTGCTCCAGCTCGATGTGCAGCGCGAACTCGACTTCCTACCCTGGGACGCCGTCCGCCTCTCCTTCAAGACCGGCTATCGCTACGACGAGAGCATCAAGGAAAAGTGGGGCCTCGGCACGAACTACCGCACGACCTACGTCGGCCCCACCCTCGCCGTCAACGACTACCTCGACAACACCTACACCGGCCGCTCGCCCGGCTGGGGCTTCGCTCCGCAGCAGTTCATCAGCACCTACAAGCTGTACGACATCTTCTCCGCCAATCCGCAGAACTTCGAGATCCAGGCCGCGGACGAGGTGGAGAACTACTACAGCTTCGTCGGCCAGAACAAGTACCTCAAGGAGGAGCGCAAGGCCTGGTACGCCATGATCGAGGGCCGCGCGCTCAACGACCGGCTCAAGTTCGTCGCCGGCCTGCGCGACGAGACCATTGAGCGCGAAGGCGCCGGACCGCAGGGCGACGCCCGCTGGAACTACGTGAAGAATCCGGACGGCACGCTCTATCGCAACACGACGATCGTCGGCGGCGACGGCAGCGTCCGCATCGACCAGGCGACCTCGCCGCTGTTCGCCACCACCCCCACCGGCACTGCCCTGCGCAGCGACCTCTCGGCCAAGGCCATCGCCTTCCCGACGGCCGTCGTCGCGAGCAGCTCGATCGAGGGCGCCCGGCTCCAGCGTCGCGCCCTGTCCCCGGTCTACGGCAAGTCGGAGGGTGATCCGAACTACAGCATCAACGTCGCCTATGATGTGACGAAGAAGCTCGTCGCGAAGGTCGCCTACTCCGTGGCCTCCGGCCGCATCGCCATCGAGGACTCCACCCGCGGCCTGCTCTCCGGCAATCAGAACGACTTCCGCGTCGAGGAAGCGACCGACCCGAACGCCTTCCCGGCCGGCCGCATAACGGTGGCCAACCCGAACCTCCTGCCCGAGAGCTCGCAGAACTGGGACTTCGAACTCGCGTATTACACCGACTTCGGCGGCAAGTTCAGTGCCTCGTACTATCTGAAGAACATCAAGAACTTCACTGAAACGTTCACCACCCTGAGCGGCACGCCGGAGTTCAACGCCATCATGGCCTCGCTGAATCTCGACCCGTCCGCTTATCAGGACTGGGAGATTCTGACCTCGGAGAACGGTTCTGGCACGGGTCGCGTCGACGGCGTTGAAGTCTCGGCTGCCCAAGACCTGCGCTTCATTCCCGCCCTCGGCGATTGGGGCCGCCGCGTGCGCTTCTTCGCCACGTACTCCTACTCGGATCGCAAGGAAACCAACACGACCCGCATCTCCGCCCGCCCCGCCGCCTCCCGGCTCGGCTCCGGTGGACTCAACATCAGCAGCAACCGGTTCAACCTGAACATCAAGGGAACCTGGCGGGAAGACGTGCTCAAGCAGACGGTCGGTACGTTCACCCTGTCCGATGGTCGCTCGGTGCAGCTCGGTTCGTACACCCCCGAAGCGTTCCGCGTCGATGTGAGCGCCAGCTACCAGCTCACCAACCGGCACAGCATCTACGTCAGCGCCCGCAATATCTTCTCCGAAGGACAGGATACCAAGCGCTACGACCAGGCCGGCATTTATCCGAACTATGCGTACTGGGACGACTACCGCGACACCGGCGTGCAGATCACGATGGGCGTGAGCGGCAAGTTCTGAGTCCGTCTCCGTCGCCCAGTTGTTCGTTCACACCAGCCCGATCCCCCTCCGGGATCGGGCTTTTTTCTGACTGACCGCCTTCGCTGGCTCTGTCCTGGCCCGCGTTTTCCCTTCCTCTGATTTCACCCATGCATGCCCGTTGTCTTCCCTTCCGCCCGCTGATCGCCGCCCTCGCGCTCGCCTTGCCGTGGTCCGCCCCAACGGCGCTCGCCGCCGTGGAGTCGGCACCCGTCGCTGCGCTGCCCGATGCCCTCGTCCAGCGCGCCGCCCGCCTCGTCGCCGCGCTCGCGCTCGACGATGCCGCGAAAACGGAGCGCGTCACCCAGATCGTCGCCGGACACTATGCCGCCCTCGGTCCGATCCACGACCACCGCGACAACGGACTCGCCCTAGCCAAGGAGATCGCCGATCCGGCCGAGCGGGAGCGCACCACCGTGCAGATCCGCGAGTCGGCCGCCGCGCGGCTTCATGCCGCCACGGCCAGCTTCCTCGGCCGCCTCGCCGCCGAGCTCACGCCGGCCCAGATCGATGCCGTCAAGGACGGCCTCACCTACGGCGTGCTACCGAACACCATGCGCGTTTATCAGGAAATGCTTCCCAACCTGACGCCCGAACAAAGCCGCCAAATCTACGCCTGGCTCTACGAAGCCCGGGAACACGCCATCAGCGGGGGATCCTCCGAGGAAAAACATGGCTGGTTCGGCAAGTACAAGGGGCGTATCAACAACTACCTCTCCGCCGCCGGCGTCGACCTGAAGGCCGCCGAAAAAGCCATGCAGGCAAGGCGCAAGGCCCCTTGAACCTCCCACGCCCATAACAGGAAGCCCTCGCCGGCACTTCCACCCTCCGATTTCCGTCCCCTGAGGTTCACGCCTCTGACCTCCCTCCGATCTTCATCCTTCATAAATCATAATTCATCCTTCGCCTTCTCCGATGCTCCGCCACCTCTTCGCCGCTTCCCTCGCACTGCCCGCCCTGCTCATCGGCCAAGGTTATCCCCGCGTGCCGAAAGACCTTCAGGACGTCGCCAACCGGCGCATGGCCGCGGCCGATCAGCGCTCCGATGCCCTCTTTGCCTCCCAGCAGGCCGAGCTCGCCGCTTGGGCGGCCAAGGGTAAGCCGTACCAACCCGGCGCCGAGAAGCCGTCCGACCTGATCCAGGCCACGATCCCCGCCTTCCCCGGCGCCGAGGGCGGCGGGATGTATTCCTTCGGCGGACGCGGGGGCCGGGTCATGGTCGTCACCAACCTCCACGACTCCGGCCCCGGCTCCTTCCGCGAGGCCTGCGAGGCCGTCGGCCCTCGCATCGTCATCTTCAACGTCGCCGGGATCATCGAGCTCAAGGACAAGATCCGCATCCGTACGCCCTACCTCACGCTCGCCGGCAACACCGCGCCAGGTGACGGCGTCTGCATCGCCGGCAACACGGTCGAACTCGAGACCCACGACGTTGTCATCCGCCACCTGCGCTTCCGCCGCGGCAACCTCGACGTCACCGAGCGCAACGACTCCATCGGCGGCAATCCCATCGGCAACATCATGATCGACCACGTCTCCGCCTCCTGGGGCCTCGACGAAAACATGTCGATGTACCGCCACATGTACGATCACGACAACGATCCGAACACGCCCGAACTCAAGCTGCCCACGGTCAACATCAGCATCCAGAACTCCATCTTCAGCGAAGGGCTCAACACCTACTTCCACGCCTTTGGCGCGACCATTGGCGGCTACAACAGCTCCTTCCACCGCAACCTCTGGGCGTCCAACACCGGGCGCAACCCGAGCGTCGGCATGATCCACGACTTCACCTTCGTGAACAACGTGATCTTCAACTGGCGCCACCGCTCGGTCGATGGCGGCGACCACCGCTCGCTCTACAACATCATCAACAACACCTTCAAACCCGGCCCGGGCACCAACACCAACGCCCCCATCGGCCACCGCCTGCTCAAGCCCGAGTCCGAACGCTCCCGCACCGTCGTCGACAACTTCGGCAAGGCCTACGTGAGCGGCAATGTCGTGGTCGGCAATGAACGCGTCACCCGCGACAACTGGGACGGTGGCGTGCAACCCGACGTGCAGCAGAAGCCGCTCGCCGAGGTGCTCAAGTCCATCCGGCTGGACACGCCCGTGCCGCATGCCCCGCTCACGATCCTGAGCGCCCACGACTCCTACGACTACGTGCTGAAGCACGCCGGGGCCTCCCTGCCGCGCCGCGACGCCGTCGACCGGCGCATCATCGAGAACGTCCGCACCGGCACGGTCGCGGAGGCGCGGGCGACGCCCGAGGACCTCAAGCGCGCCGCCGACGTGGGCTACGCCCAGCGCTGGATCGACGAGGCCGCCGAGGGCGTGACCAAGGGCTTCATCACCAATCCCGCCCAGGTCGGCGGCTATCCGGTGTATTCAGGTTCACCTTACACGGACACCGACGGCGACGGGCTGCCCGACGCCTGGGAGAAGGAACACGGCCTCGACCCGGCGAATCCCGCCGACGCAACCCAGGACGCCAACGGCGACGGCTACACGAACATCGAGGACTTCATCAACGGCCTCAGCCCGAAGGCACCGAAGGTCGACTGGACCGACCTCAAGCACAACCGCGACCCGCGGAAGCAGGCGTAGTTAGCCCAAGAAGGAGTGGCGGCACATGTTACCGCCTTTGGATTTCCTCCCGCCGGGTTCGAATCCTGCAGGCCCGGTCCCCCGACCGGGCGGGGTCTCCACCCAGCCGTGGGTGCCGATGCCTGCGTTAGCCGTTCCGCTGCGTGTAATCGCTCCGAGGGGCCAGCCGGTTCTTCCGAACCGCAGACATCCGCGGCCCTTGAGCGCCTCCGAAAGGATGCACCTGCTTCGCGATTGCGCCCGACTTTCGCCATTCCCACGCTCGCGGCATGTCCTCGAACGCCCGCCGTCGCACGATTGTCATCGTTCTCCTGCTGCTCCTGCTGGCGCTCGTCGCTTTCTTGCTCAGCCGTTGCCAGCCGCCCGAGGTTGCCTCTTCCCCAACGCCCCCGGCCGCTGAACCCGCCGCACCGGCGGTCGCGCCGCCCGCTCCTCCGGCCAAGCAAACCGCGAACCCCGGCACCGAGCGCGCCAAGGAGGTTCTCGGCGCGGCTACGCTGAGCTTCGCACCGACCGTCCTCGCGGGCGCCAATCTCTCGGTCCAGTGGACCGGGCCGGCCAATAAGGAGGACTATCTCACCATCGTGAAGTCCGACGCACCGGACAGCGCCTACGACAACTACACCCTGACCGACCGCGGCAATCCGGCCACCCTCACGTCGCCCGTCGACGCCGGCCGCTACGAGGTCCGTTACGTGACCGGCCAGAGCAAAACCGTCCTCGCCCGCGCTCCGCTCGATGTGACTCCTGCCGGCGCCACGCTCAAGGCCCCCGACTCCGCGTACATCGGCGCGCAGATCCGGGTCGAATGGACCGGCCCCAACAACCGGGGCGACTACATCACGATCGTGACCGCCGGCACGCCGGACGGACGCTCCACCAACTACACCTACACCGATCGCGGCTCCCCGCTGGAAGTGAAGGCCCTCGCCGAGGATGGCCCCGCGGAGCTGCGGTATCAGACTGGACAGGACAACAAGGTGCTCACACGCCGGGCCATATTCCTGACGGTGCCGACGATCACACTCGAGGCCGCCGCGGAGATCGTGGAAGGCGGCGATGTCTCCATTACGTGGAGCGGTCCGAGCAATCGCGGTGACTACATCACCGTCGTGCCCAAAAGCCTTCCTGACGGACGCTCCCTCAGCAACAACGACGTCAGCCGCGGCTCGCCCCTGCGCGTGCAAGCGCCGATGGGCGCGGGCGCGGGAGAGATTCGCTACATGACGGCCCAAGGCGCGCGGGTGATCGCGCGACGCGACATCACCTTCCTGCCCGCCAAAGTCACCCTCGAAGCCCCCGAGTCCGCTGACGCCGGCGCGACGATCGCCGTCACCTGGACAGGTCCCAACAACCGTGGCGACTACCTCACCATCGTCCCGGCCAACGCCCCCGAAGCCCAGGTCGGCCGCTACGCCAACACGGAGAGCGGCTCCCCCAGCCGTATCATCATGCCCGTCGAAAAAGGCCCCGCCGAAATCCGCTACATCAGCGGCCAAAACCGCGCCGTACTGGGCCGGCGGACGATCCTGTCGAAGTAAACATGGCCAGAGCTTCTGCGGCGATGCGTGTCGCCGCCATCATTCGGTAGAACCGCGCAGATGGGTATCAGTTTCAAACCATGCCCGCCCCCTCCACCCGCAAACAATCCGTCGCCCGCTGGGTGCTTGCGCTCTTCATGATCGTCGCGGGCGTGAACCACTTCCTCGCGCCTGAGATCTACCTCGGCATGATGCCGCCCTGGCTGCCGTTCCAGGAGGCGGCCAACGTCATCTCGGGCGCCGCCGAGATCGCCGGCGGTCTCGGCCTGCTCCTGCCGCCCTTCCGCCGCGCCGCCGCCTGGGGTCTCATCGCGCTCCTCATTGCGGTGTTCCCCGCCAACCTTCAGGTCGCGCTTCAAGGCAGCATGCCCGGACTCGAAAACGCCCCGCCCGCCCTGCTCTGGCTGCGCCTGCTGTTCCAGCCGGTCTTCATCGCCTGGGTCTGGTGGGTGGGCTTGAAACGCCAACCGTGATCCGAGGCTTTGGGTCGGCTGCCTGAAAGGGGCGTTGAACCCGAGGACCGCGAGCTAGGAGCTTTGCGTCGCGTGTTGTCAGGCGGCATGCAACGCACCGCGGCTTGTCCTTTAGCCTGCAACCAGCGCCCGATAAATCGCTGTCGCGGCAAGCGCGCCTAGCAGAGGCCCCACCACGGGAATCCACGCATAGGACCAGCCGGAGGGGCCCTTGGCCGGGATCGGCAACAACGCGTAGGCAATCCGCGGACCGAGGTCACGGGCGGGATTGATCGCATAGCCGGTCGGACCTCCAAGCGAGAGGCCGATGCCGACCACCAGCAATGCAACCGGCAAAAAACCAAGCGAACCAAGACCGATCGGCACGATGGCGCCTCCCGAGTCCGCAGAAGCGATCGATGGCTGAGTCATCAGAAGCAGGGGGAGTACGAGGCTGAAGGTGCCGATCGCCTCGCAACTCAAGTTCGCGAACGGCCTTGCGATCGCGGGACTCGTACAAAAGCAGGCGCGCTTCGCCTCGGGATCGACCGTCGCCTCGAAATGCGGGCGATACGTGACATACACGAACGCCGCTCCCGTGATTGCGCCTGCCACTTGCGCCGCGATGTAACCGAGGACAGTGCCAGGAAACGTTTTGCCCGCCGCGGCCAGGGCAAGCGTCACTGCGGGATTGAGATGCGCACCGCTGTAGGCCGCGGTGCAAAAGGCAGCGACAAAAACCGCCAGCCCCCAACCCGCGGTGATCACGATCCAGCCACCCGCGTGACCCTTGGTGCGAGCGAGCACCACGTTGGCGACCACGCCATTACCAAACAGGATCAGGAGCGCGGTACCGATATACTCAGCAAGATACGGATGCATGGGGAATAGAGCTGGTTGCGGGGAGCATGGTCGTGGCAGTGCGCTGGACCTTAGCGACCTGCTCGCGCTGCCAGGCCTCGCTGCGGCCGAGTTCGCGGGCGAGCAGATGCGCGACCTTGGGGGCGATTGCGGCCGCCGCGCGGGCGTGAAGAAAGAGCGCACGCGTCCGCCGGCTCAGCACATCGTCGACCGTCTGCGCCATTTCGTGTCGTGCCGCCCAGGCAACCCGCGCACCGATGATGGGCAGCTGGGGGTGCAGGGGCTCGGCGAGCTCAGGCTCCTTCGCGGCCAATCGCCGCAACACCGGCGCATCCGCACCGTACACCGAGAGATCGCCGAAACTTGCGGCGTTTCCGTGCCACCCGTGCAGCCGCATTTCGGCGGTCTCGCACCGACGCGACTTCAGGCCCGCCACCGCGGCGGCGCGAGTCACCGCATCCTCCGCCATCGCACGGCAGGTGGTCCACTTTCCTCCCGTCAGCGTAATCAGCCCGCGTGAGGACACGTGCAGAAAGTGGCCGCGGGAAAGCTTCGCCGTACTCTTCTCACCCGTCTTGCCAACGAGCGGCCGCAGCCCGGCAAACACGCTGAGAATGTCATCGCGGCGCGGTGCACGTGCGAGGAAGCGCGCCGCGGTCTCGAGCAGGAAGTCGATTTCGACGTCGAGCGCGCAGGGTGCGTTGCTCGCGCTGTCGGCCGGTATCTCCGTCGTCCCGACCAGCGTGTGGCCGTGCCATGGGATTGCGAACATCACCCGGCCGTCGGTGGTGCGCGGGACCATGAGGGCTGTTTCGCCCGGCAGAAAATCACGAGGCAGAATAACATGTGCGCCCTGGCTCAATGTGACCAGCGTCCCATCCTCCGGCGCGTCGAGCCGCCGCACCGCATCGGTGAACGGCCCGGTCGCGTTGATCACGCAGCGCGCTTCGAACTCGAACTCTCGGCCGCCAATCGCGTCGCGCGCCACCACGCGTCGGCCGGCCGTGCCGCCCAGGCCAGGCGCGGGTTTTAACGCAGTCACCGGCGCGTAGTTGACCAGGCAGGCGCCCGCTTCCGCGGCGGTGCGTGCCAGCGTCAACAGCAGTCGCGCATCGTCGAATTGCCCGTCACGGTACAACACCCCACCGCGCAAGCCGTCTTGGCGCAACGTCGGCAGCCGGCGCATGCACTCGGCGCTTCCCAGCAACTCGGAAGCGCCAAATCGTTCCTGCCCCGCGAGCAGATCGTACACCTTGAGTCCGGCGCCGTAATAGGCGGCCTCCCACCAACGATAGCTCGGGACGATGAAGTCAAGCGAGTGGACGAGATGCGGCGCGTTCCGCAGCAAGCGGCCACGCTCGCGCAACGCTTCGCGCACGAGCGCGATATTTCCCTGCTGGAGATAACGCACGCCGCCGTGCACGAGCTTCGTGGAGCGGCTCGACGTTCCCTGACCGAAATCCGCCTGCTCAAGCAACACGACCGAGTAGCCCCGCGTCGCCGCATCGAGCGCAACGCTCACGCCGGTCGCGCCACCGCCGACCACCGCGATGTCCCACGCGGCGCCTGCGCTGCCGATGCGTTCGAGCGACGATTCGCGTCTCATCCGGAATCACGTTCCCACTCACGTGCGCGTTGCAGTGCCCGCTGCCAGCGCGCGCGACGCTGCGCGGCTTCGTCCGCGCTCATTTGCGGCACGAAGACCCGCTCGGCCTCCTGGACGGCCGCAATCTCCTCCGGTGTTTGCCAGACCCCGACCCCGAGCCCGGCGAGACCAGCCGCGCCGAGCGCGGTGTTCTCGACCATCCGTGGTCGGCGCACCGGCACCTGCAGGATGTCGGACTGGAACTGCATCAGGAGGTTGTTGGTGCATGCGCCTCCGTCGACGCGAAGCTCGCGGATCGGTTCTCCGGCATCGCGCTGCATCGCCGCCAGCACGTCGGCAACCTGGAACGCAATACCCTCGAGGGCCGCCCGCGCGAGATGTCCCGCCGAACTGCCGCGCGAGAGCCCTAGGATCGAGCCCCGAGCAAACGCGTCCCAGTGCGGCGCGCCCAAACCGGCGAAGGCCGGGACGAAGACCACCCCGCCGCTGTCGGGCACGCTCGCAGCGAGTTGCTCGACCTCCGCCGCGGTGCGGATCAGACCGACGGCGTCACGGAGCCACTGCACGACGGCTCCCCCGACAAACACACTCCCTTCGAGCGCGAAGTCGCGCCGGTCGCCGAGGTGCCAGGCGGCCGTCGTCAGCAGGCGGTTCTGAGAGGGCTTCGGGACCGCACCGATGTTCAACAACATGAAGCAGCCCGTGCCGTAGGTATTCTTGACCGTTCCGCTCGTGAGGCAGCCTTGGCCGAAAAGCGCAGCCTGCTGATCGCCCGCAATACCCGCGATTGGCAACGAGGCGCCGAACAGCGCGGGATCGGTGCGCCCAAGGATGCCGCTCGAGGGGCGGATCGCCGGGAGCAGCGCACGCGGCACGTCGAACAGGTTCAGCAACCGGTCATCCCAGTCGCCTGTGTGCAGGTTGTACAGAAGCGTGCGGCTAGCGTTCGAAGGATCGGTGATGTGCTCCGCCCCGCCGGTCAGCTTCCACACCAGCCACGTGTCGATCGTACCGAAGGCGAGCTCGCCGCGCTCGGCACGCAGCCGCGCGCCCGGCACATGATCGAGCAGCCATCGGATCTTGCTGCCGGAGAAATACGGATCGATCACCAGCCCCGTGCGCGCGACCACCTCGGGTTCGCGGCCGGCGGTGCGGAGCGCCGCGCAGAACTCAGCCGTGCGGCGATCCTGCCAGACGATTGCCGGCGCGATCGGTTCTCCGGTGACGCGATCCCAAAGGACCGTGGTCTCGCGCTGATTGGTGATGCCGATGCCGGCAATTTGACTCACGGCGAGCCCCGCCCGAACCAGCGCCCCGCGCGCGGTCGCGAGCTGGCTCTCCCAGATCGCTTGCGGGTCATGCTCGACCCAGCCGGGCTGCGGGAAGAGCTGCGAAAACTCCTGCTGGGCGGACGCGACCACCTTGCCAGCGCGGTCGAAGACGATCGCACGTGAACTCGTTGTGCCCTGATCGAGGGCGAGGATGTAAGCCATGGCGGGCGAGACTCAGCGGATCAGGGTGCCGCCGACTTCATCTTCTCGAGATCGAGCAGATAGAGACCGAAACCTTGACCCGCCTCCATGCCACGCTTTCCCAGTGTGAATGCCACATAGCGCCCGTCGTCGCTCACCGTCGGCTCGCCGCCCTTATAGCCGGGAAATTCGGTGAAGAACGTAAGCCGCTCGGCGCGACCACTGCCGTCGAGCGCGAGTTTCCACGCATCGATCAGCGGCCACGGATTGCCCTTATGCTCGGCACGTTCGACGAGCGTGAACCTGCCATCCGGGAAGATGCCCTCGGCCTCCTCGTAGGAGTCCGGCGAGCGCGACACGTTGACGAGTTTTCCATTCGTGAGATCCAGCACGAACGCATCACTGTTGGCCGTGCCGTTGATCTCGTATCCCGTCACGGTGATCCGCGTGTCGTCCGGCGGAACGAAGTTCTGCGTTTCAATCCAACGCCTCGGCCTTTCGTCTGCCGGGAAGTCATCGCGCGTCAGGACAAGCTTCACCTCCTTCAGAACCGGTTTCCCGGCTTCGTACACGATTTCGCCGGTCGAGATGCGGTCCTGCTGGCCATGGGTCCACGCGATCCGCAGCCGCTGGCGCGATACGGCCGGCCCCTCGTCGCAGTGCACACCGAGCGGTACGGGCGGCTTGGTGAAGCTGCGGTCGAGGACAGCGAGATAGCTGGCGCTGCGCGCGCCCTGGCGGGCCGCTTTGTCGCGCCGGTCGAACGTTTCCACCGGACCGCTCAGGAGGATGTCACCGTTCGCGAGATAAAGCGCACGCGTGAAGCCGTAGTGCGTGAAATGATCCGTGCACGGCGTGATCCGGCCGGAGGCGAGATCGTATTCGTAGACATCGCCAAAGACCTTGCTGAGAAACAGCAGCCGCTGTCCGTCGTGCCGCCAGTCGGGCCGCTCGCCCCAGGTGGTGAGCTGCACGATATGTGGCGGGAGATGATCAGCCGGATGACGTTCGGCGGGCTGGGCGCGCAGTGAAAGCGCGAGCCCCAGTGCCATCAGGGCAGTGTGAATGATTCGAGGAGTATGCATGATGAAAGGCAGGATTACTTTTTCGTCGGGGTTTCGGCGCGGCGCTCGAGGTCGACAAGGAAGATGCCCTGCCCGCGCGCGCCGGCCCCGCGCGAGAAGCCGAACTGGTACGCAACGTAGCGGCCGGTGCGATCCACGACGGGGTTGTCCGAGCGCAGCGTTTCCGGATAGCGCTGCGCCAGATCGGCGAGCTGCTCGACTTCACCGCTGCCGTCGAGCTTCAGCCGGAAGGCATCGACCTTGTACCGGCGCCGATAGCCCTCCGGAAGGTGCCGGTCGGTCTCGATCATGGTCCATTCGCCATCCGGAAAGACGCCCTCGGCCTCGCTGTAGCCGCCGGACAGCCTCGTGTAGTCTTTCACTTGGCCCGTTGCCAGTTCGACGCCGTACGTGGAGGAGGTGACGTACGGATCTCCGGCCGGACCCTCGTAATGCGTGAAGAGCAGCTCGCGATTGTGCGGCGGACGAAAGTCCTGCGTCTCAAGTCGCACGTTGTCCGTCCGCTCACGGTAAGAGAGGACCTTCCTCACGTCGACGAGCTTGGGCACGTCGTTTTCGTAAACGATCCGGCCCGTACTGATCTCGAGCTGGCCAGGGTGCGTCCAGGCGATCTGCAGATCCGTCTTCGAAACCGCGGGGCCCTCGACGCAGACGACACCGAGCGGATGCAGTTTGGTGGGATCGCCCTTGCGCAGCACGTAAAGCCAGAGCTTCTCCTTGTCCCGCGCGATGTCGCCCGTGTTGATGTTGCCGATGCCCAGCAGCAGGTCGCCATTGACGAGGCACTGTGCGCGCTGAATGCCGCCGTGATGCAGGTGCGCGGTCACAGGCGAGATTTCGCCGGTGGCGACATTGATCTTGAAAACGTCGCCGACCAGCCGGTGCAGGAAATACACATGCTCGGACGTTTCGTCCCACTCGGGCCGGACACCCCAGGTGGTAAGGACGGATACGCCCGGCGGCAGGTCGTGCGCGAGTTCCTCGATCGTCTGGGTGCGAGCGGGCACACCGAGCGTCAGTAGAAGGACATAAAGGAGTCTATGCATGGTGAATGATGAGTCCCCGGTTCCGGACGACGCGAAGGGACCTGCCCGCGCGCGAAAGGAGTCGGTCGCAGCAGGTTTCGGAGCCGCGCCGGCGACGCGGCCCCGAACCTGCCGAGGCTTCACGTGGCGAAGCTCAGAACGTGAACGTGTTGGTCACGTACCAACGTTGTTCCGGGGGGATGCGCACGATGGCAGCGCCACCCCAGGGCTGGGCGCGCACGACGATCGGTTCGGAGCCGGTGGTGAGGTTGGTAACGTTGAGCTGAATTCTCCAGCCGACCCGACCGTTGAAGATCTTTCTCCGATAACCGATCCACGCGTCGACGTTAAGCTGGGCTTCGTCGAAGTACGGGTTCTCGACATCGACATTCGTCACGCCTCCTGCCACCGAAATCGGGTAGCCTACGGCCGCCTTCGATTGCCAGCGAACGCCCGTACCAATATTGAAACCCTTCAATCCAGGCAGGATGGGCGAGTCGGTCGAGAACGAGTAATTGGTGATCAGGTTGAACCTCCATTCGCGCTGCTCTGGACTCTTGATTCCCTCTTGAGCGACCGCGTTGGCAAGGGGCACAAGGAACATGCGATCCACGTAGGTCTGGAAGTTCTCCCCGGAGAACGACTGACCCGGGACGTCGCCGGCAACGTAAGTATCTGCCGGCACATTACCGATGCTGCGCCAGACCGGCGTGAGCTTTTCGATGATGGCGCGGGTGCGCGGCAGCAGGTCGGTCTGGATCGTTTCCTGCCTGGCGGCGTTGGCCGTGATCCGCCAGTTCCTGGTCGGGTTGTACGTGATCTCGAATTCGTAGCCCTCGGCGTTCACCGACGCGGTGTCGCTATTGTTCGCCGTGACCGAGCCACTGTTGTATTCGGCGGTTCGAACGCCATTCGTCGTGATGACACGGTAGTTTCCGATCGCAACCAGCTCGGGGAACACCGCCAAGAGCTTGTTCGCATCGGCAAGGCGGTCCGCCCGGCCGTCGCTGGTCCAGATCGCCGCCCGTTGCAGCAGACCATTGTTGAGCGCCGAGGACATCACGCTGGAGGAGCGGGTGAGGTCCTGGGACGTGGTCTCGTAGCGGTTGACGCGAAGACTCAGCTTCTGGTTGAACAGATCGACGGCAAAACCGTAATCGCGGGTCTTGCCTGTCGGCGAAGGCAGCAGGTTTTGCAGCGTGTCGCGGGCAGCACCAGACGGGGAGAAGTTCTCCGATTTATTGAAGAAGAAGCTCAGGTCCATGCCATCGGGCAAAGCCACCAGCTTCTTCGGCCATTTCAGGACCCCGCTGTACGTAAAGGTCGTACGGCCCGGGCGATCAATGAGAGGCATCGTGACGTCCTTAAGCGAGTAGTCGTGCTGCGTCAGATTGCGCTGCTGATCGAGCGGAACGTTGCTATCCGCGATCAGCGACAAGTTACGTCCGCCGAACTTCGGCTCGTCGCGGCGAACGCCAATCAGCGAAACCAGGTGATTGTCCAACAGATAGCTCTGGAGCACGCCGGCCTTGGTCTCGATGTCTTCGCTCGCGAGCTGCCCACCGTTCAGGAGTTCCTGCAAGGTGCCGGTGTCCGTCAGGTATTGCGAGGTATGCCAGTTGTAGAACTCTGCATTAAAGAGCTGGTTATCGATCGGCGCCGTCGAGGCGGCCTGGGACAGCTGCACCGCGTTGGTCTGGTAAACACTGGGCCCGAGATAGGTGATAATCGCGGGACGGCGGCTGAAGCCGTTGATCAGATTGTTATCCGTCGTGTAGCGGCCGGGCTGTCCCGTGGTGAAGAAAGCCTTCTGATAGCTGATTCGACGCAGGGCGACCTCTTCCCAGAGGCCGGTCAGGGTGTGAGAGCCGATCCAACGGCCCCATCTCGGGCTGACGTCACGGAAATCGTAACGCACGTAGCCAGTGGCCCGTTTGGTCTCGTTGTCGGTGAGCATCCGACTGAAGTGCGGATTGGTGCCACCTTGCACAAAGGGCCGCCCGAGGTTGGGGTTCGGTTTTCCGTTCGGCAGGGTGCGCGTGGCGTCGATGCGGATGTGGTTCTGATTCCCGCCAGAGAAGTACAGCGCCCGATTCCACCGATCGTAGTTCTGCCAGTCATACTCGAACTGCACGCCGACTTTGTCGTTCCAGAACCGTTGCTCGATGGCCACGTTGAGCGACTTGAACCGGTCGTTGAACACCGCCGTGCGGTCGATCATCTGGTTTCGGAAGTCGAACGTGCTGTAATCGGTAAAGCCCTGGAAGACCGTGCCCACGGGCCGCCCGGAGGCAAACTCCGGAAGGCCCGTCCGGATATAGGCAGGGTTGTTGGCCACATTGGCCACTTCACCAATGTTGCCGGTGTGCACCCACCAGATGGTGTCGTCGCTCCCATCCTTGTCGAAGAACGCGGGAAGCGCCGGTTGATTGCTCGCGGCCCGTTCGGTGCGGCCGTTGAAGATCTGTCCCGGGGCAACCGCGTCCGGGGTCTGGTACATGAACATGTTCATGCGGAACGACTGAAACTGATTGATCCAGTCGCCGATGTTGTACGGCAGAGGCTTGCCGGCGGCGTCACGATTGAAGCCGTTTTCGTTCACGGCGTTCGGATTCAGGGCCGGATCATCGTAGTAGAGCCAGTCCGCGAAGGGTTTGCCGTCTGCAAACCAGCCGTCGGGGATGCTGTTGTACGGCAGCGTGGCGATCGGCCGGTTGGCCCAATGCTTGCCCGTCTCGCCGTTGATCCTGATCGAGGTCGACCTGAACGGGGTGTAAGCGATCGTGGCAAACCCGCGGTCCTTGTCCTCGTAGGCCGGGTCCTGGTTGAACTTCTCGCGATCGCGCAACAGCACGAAGCGGCCAGCGAGCTTGCCACGGATCAGCACCTGATTGTGGTCGAGAATCGCACGCTGCGAATCGTTGTTGCCGTACCGGAACTCTAACTTCGAACGCGTGGAGCGCGTGTCGGCAGTGACCAGCGACGTCTCGACCACGCCGGCCGGGCTACCGGCACCGAAGAGCACCGAGTTGGGTCCGCGCACGACGGTCACGGACTCGGTATTGTACGAGTCCATCGGCATTCCGCTGATGAAGTAATTGCGCGTCCGCGTCGGGCCACTCAGACCACGGGTCCGGCCCGTATCCTGAGGCGAAGAGCGGTCACCGAAACCGACCGTCTCCTGATTGCCGTAGTCGACCGCACCCGAGTAGTTGCCGTTGACGCCCGAAGCCTCCGTGCCAGCGGTGTAGATCAACAGATCGTTCAGCGACGTGGCGCCAAGATCATCGATGAGATCCTTCGTCACGACGCTGACAGACGCGCCGATGTCGCTCAACGGTGTGTTGAGGCGGCTACCCGCCAGGGTCGAGGTCGCGCGATATCCGGTGTCGCGCTCGGCGCTGACGGTAAAAGGAGAAAGAACGATAGGTACGTCCTTGGCTGGATCGACTGGCTGGGTGAACGCACTGGAGGCAAGCCAGGCGGAGAATAGGGCGAGAAGAGAAGGTTTGTTCACGGTCTTGGGGAGGTCAGCGGAGGACTTCCGCTGATCAGGATTGCTGGAGTTCGGGGGGGGATGGCCCGGCGGTGTAGGGGCGCGTTGAACCCTTAACGCGCCCGGAGCTTCGGTGGGGCTGGCGCCCTGCTCCTTGGGTTTGGGTGGGTCGGGGCGCTTGCGAGACGTGACGGTGTAGGCACCGGAAGCGTTGTCCTGGAAGACAACCAGATTGGTGTTCGCGATCATCTTCTCCAGGGCCTCACGAGGCGCGAGTTTGCCCTGCACGGGATTCGTGCGAATCCCGCGAACCAAGTCGGTGGGGAAGATGACGTGTTCTCCCGACTGACGGGAAAACTCGCGGAGCGTTTCGGCAGCATCGCCGCCGGAAACGTTGAAGGACTTGCGGGGCGGATCGGCTCCCGATGCCCAAAGCGCCGCAGAACACGTGCAGAGAGCGAACAAGAGACAGATCACCCGCCCAAGCAGGGGGAAGATCATGGGGTAAAGGGTCGAGTGTCTGCTCTAACGGTTGGGGGGCGGAAACCCCTTAGCCGAAGCGCAACTATTTTTGCGGTGCTTCCGACTTCGCGCGCCGAAGGATCCAATCCCCTTTGGGCGTGAGCTCCGCTTCGATACCAAAGCCGACGGCGAGCAAGCGCACGAACGCTTCGACTTGATCCGCACGAAATGTACCGGAGACGCGCACCCGCGCCGCCTCCGCGTCGCCCACGACCAGCTGCTGCCGGCCGCGCAAGTTGAACTCTGCCACGACTGCGGCCAACGGCGCCGAATCGAATTCGAGGCGGACGCTGTGCCAGGCAAGCTCGCGCTGCACCTCCTCCGACGTGAGCGCCGTCACGTTGGGAGTTGCATCGGCTTTCGCGAATTCCAGCTGCACCCGTTTGTTGGCATCGACCCGGAGCGGACCGTCGCTCTGCTTTGCCTCGTCTCGTCGCATCACTTCAACGATGCCTTCCGTGACGATCAGATCGAGGCTGTCTTCGATTCGGCGGACATTGAATGCGGTCCCGACCGCCCGGACCACGGCCGAGCCGACTTCGACCACAAACGGGCGGTTGGCATCCTTCGCAACTTCCACGTGCAGTTCACCCCGCTCGAGCCTCAGTCTGCGCTCCGTCGCGGTAAACTCCTGACGATAACGCAAGCCCTGGCCGACGAAGAGCGTCGATCCATCCTCGAGGAAGTGCCGCTCCGGCCCGGGTACGAGCCTGACGCCGTGGTTGGCCGGCATTTCCTCCCGATGGTGATGGAAAAAGAACGGCACCATCACGAGTAACGCCGCCGCCAAGCCGATGAGCGCCGCCTTGCGCGGCCAGGAGGCGCGGCGCGGCGGCGACAGCAGATCGGCATTGGGATCACGGGCTTTCGCCGCCTCCCAGAGGCACAGCGTATCCAGCTTACTCCACATTTCCTCGACCCGGCGAACGGCCTCCCGGTGCTGCGGGTCTGCCGCGATCCAACGCAAGAACTCGTCCTGCTCCGACGGCGTGAAGCCGGCATCCCGCCGCGCGTGCCAGCGGCTGGCCTCATCCACGATGTCCTTCGGAAGCTTTGAGTTTGGAGCCATGATAAGACGTCGGTCCCGGTCAACGCGGCCCGCGCTGCGCAAAATACTCCATACAACGGCGAATACCCGCCGCAACGTGGACCTCGACCGTTTTCTCGGCGATGCCGAGCTGCGCCGCCGTTTCCTTCTGGGAGAGACCGTAGATTTTCCGGAGAGTCAGCACCTGTCGGCAGCGCTCCGGCAAGGCCTGGACGGCCTCGGTCATCATTTCGAGTTCATGGCGTAGACTGACTTCCTCGGCGACGTCAATGCCTTCGGCGGCGGTCGTCTCATCGTCGGAAAATTGATCAAACTGCACGATCTTGCGCCGACGCAAGGCATCGACGACCAGATTCCGGGCCGTTGTGAAAAGTAGCGCCTTTACCGCATGATGCCGGGCGGGCGAACGCGCGTGAACCTCCAACACCCGCAAGTAACTCTCCTGTACAACATCATCGATATCTCGGAAGCCGGGAAATCGATTCCGCAACCAAGCACGAAGAGCGGGTCCATGAGGTTCCACCTCTTGGGAAAACCATGCGGCATCTTCTGGCTTCAGGGGCGGCATTGTCGGGATTACGTGGTAACGAACGAGCACAACTTATCCCCTAGTGAATTCTCAGGAATTTTCGCGGACCTCCAAGCTTCACCTTCCATGACGACGATTTTGCCCGCCGCAGTCACGATCAGAGTGAGTTGACCGCTGCCGGGTGCCCCCACCCTTCGTCGTAGTCCCGACCCCCAAGCGACAGGCGGGGCATTGGGGACGGGAACTAACCGAGCTTCAACGCCGCCTGCAGGGCCGATGCCACCTGCGTCGCCCCGGCCCGCACGCGGATCAGGCGCGGATTCCACGCCAGCATCGCTTCGCGGGACAGTGACCCGAGCGCTGGATCGTTGATGCGGTGAACCAGGCCTGCGGGCAGCTCCCGCAGCGCCAGCTCGGGCACGATCGCCCAAAAGCGGCCGGTGCGCACGGCCGCCATCGTCTGCGGAAACGACTGGCAGGCCAGCGCCGGCGTGAGGGGCACGTCGAGCGCGTGGGCGAGGTCGCGCAGGCCACCGGCAAACTGGCCGTCCGTGGTTTGCGTCGCCAGCGGCAGCTCCGCAAAGGCCTGGGCCAGGGTCAGACGCTTGTTGCGCGACAGGGCCTCGGGCACGACCGCCGCATAGTTGACCGGCCCGAGCGAGACCGCCTTCAGGCCGGGCGCCATGGCATTCTTGCGAATGATGCCAAAATCGAGCCGCGTGTCGGCCAGCTGCTGCACGATTTCGTTGGTGCGCAGATTCGAGGTGGCGAAGCGCGTGCCGGGAAACGCCGCCAGAAGTCCGGCCAGACGAGGAATCACCAGCCACTGGATCAGGCTGTCGCCCGCCCCCAGCGAGAACACTGCCGTCTCGCCCCTGCACTCCGCCCGGAACTCCTCGAGCGCACGCAGGTGCTCGCGCGCCAGCTCGGCCAGTCGCTCGCCCTTGTCCGTGAGCTTGAGCTGCTTGCCCCGGCGCTCCGTCACCTCGCTGCCGAAATACTCCGCCAGCTCACGCAGCTGCCGGCTGTACTGGCTCTGGCGCACCGGATCGCCAGGCGCCGCGGCCGCGATGCTGCCGGCGTCCCTCACCTCGATCAGGACCTTCAGGCGGTCGAGCGACAGGCCGCGTTCGGCGAAGAGCGTTTCAAACATGACTGAATAGTCAGGCTTCCTACGGTAACGCCGCTGGCTGGCAAGCGCGGATTAGGATAAGGTTATGCTCTCGAAACCTTCGTCCGCCTTTTCCTTCTCCTGCCATGAACACCGTCGCCCTTCACGCCTCCTGCCGCCGCAACCCCGGCTGGCCGTTGTTGGTGGCGCCGAAGTGCCGGAACACGGATCTCGGCATGGTCTCCGGCCACCGCGCGTACCGCGGCAGTCCCTATGGAAGTGGTTTAACCTGACACCCGGCTTCACCGAAGCCCCTGTCCCGACCCACTTCCCGACCGGAAGTGGGTTTTTTGTTTTCCGCCTCTGCACCCGTTCTTTCCCATCCCTTTCCTTAAGGAAGCGCCGGTTCTCGATCCGAGACCGGGGAACGCTTTGCCCTATCGGATCCTGCAGAAGCCAGCCGGCGGCCCGAGTCCGGCAGGGGCCAGTTTACGGCGCGGACCGATCCGCGCCGGCACCCTTACCCGCGGTCATTGAGGACGGACGTCGGAGAAGTCTTCCGACGCCGAGTGACCTGAGCCGCGGTTCAATTTCGGAGGCCTCGACGGCGGGGCCTCCGAACAACGGCCGAAGCTCCCCGGAGCAAGGCCCCGAACAACGAAAGGACAACAACCATGATCGCTGTTGCCCTCGTGATCGGCTGGCTCGCGGTGTTGGGTCTCGCGTGGATGACACGTGACGCCTACCGCGTGCGCAGCACGATCCGCTAAACCAAGAAAACAACGCCGGCCCGGACCGAAAGGTCCGGGCCGGTCCTATTTTATAAACCTGACTCGATGATCAGGCATCCCCCGCAATCGAGGCTGTTTCGGCCTCTCTCGTTCCGCTAGACTCTTGAGATCGATTCCATGAAAACCTTCACCCTCACCCAAGCCTTGAAACAAAAGAACCGCCTCGCCGGCGAGATCTCCCGCGCGCGGGAGATCGTCCAGCGCGAAAACTCGCGCAAGCAGACCCAGCCGGTTCGCGCCGATGTACGCGCCGTCTTTGACGAGATGGTCATTCGGTCCCGGGAACTCGCCTCGCTGAAAGGCGCGATCGCCGCCGCCAATGCGGGCGTCCTCGATGGCGACCGCGGCATCTACGCCGGGCTCAACCTCCAGGCCGAGCTGCGCGGACTCATCGTTTTCCTCAAGACCCTCAACACCAAGGAGGGCGAAGAACTCGAGCGCGTCGGTTTCCTCAGCCGCGACGAAGCAGCACGCACCATTTACGTCGCTACGATCGCCCGCGATGAGGTCGACCGCCTCATCGCCGCGCATCAGGCAGAGATTGAGCAACTCCAAGACGAGATAGACGCCTTCAACGTGAATACCCGCTTCACCGTTCCCGCCTAGACTTTCGGGCCCGGCCCGGACGAGCCGGTCGGCGGCGGGCATCCAGGCATCTCCGATGCCCTGACTGGCGGTGAAAACACCGCCGGCCCCAACGATACCGACCCGATTGTTAACCGTCACCGTTCAAGGCCTCAAAACGCAAAACGCATCCCTCAAGGAGCAAACCTTTGCCGCCCTTCGCCCCCCGGACTCGCGCCGGGCCGGTGTCCCGATCAACCTTTTTCCTTTCCCCTCCATGACCATGGAAATCAAAGCCCGCGATCTCATCGCGGCCGGCTGGCACGAAGGCCGCCGCCTCGGGCCGGCGCTGCGCCGCGCCCGCGATCTCGAGGCGGGCGGGCTTGCCCGCGCCGAGGTGCTCGCCGCCCTCGAGGCCGAATTCCCGAAGCAACTCGCGGTGATCCTGCCGCGTCCTGCACCTGCCCCCCTGGCCGAGGCCATCGCGGCGGCGACGCCGGAAGAGGCAGCCAACGTGGCCGCCACCCGCCAGCGCATGACGGAACTGCTGCACGTGCCCGTCGTGAAGCGCGGCGCCATCATGCCCGACGCCTGTCCGGCCGGAGGCGGCCGCGCCACCATTCCCGTGGGCGGAGGCATCGAAGTGGAGAACGCCCTAATCCCGGGGGCCCACTCCGCCGACATCTGCTGCTCGATGTTCGCGACCTTCTTCCCCGCCAACCACCCGGCCGGGGAGGTGATGGATCACCTTCAGGCCCTCACCCACTTCGGCGCAGGCGGGCGTCCGCGCGGCGCCCAGTGGGGCTCGTCCGTGCTCGAACAGCCGGTGTGGGACAACCCGTTCCTTGCCGGCCTACGCAGCCGCGCGCAGGACTTCCTCGGCACCCAGGGCGACGGCAACCACTTTGCCTACGTCGGGCGTATCCAATTCACGGATGCGCAGCGCGCTGCGCTGGAGGCGGCGGGCCAGACGGAACTGGCGGACTGGATCGTGCGCCGCGACGGCGTCTTCAACGTGCTGGTGACCCATCATGGTTCGCGCGGCCTTGGCGCCGACGTCTACCGGCGCGGCCAGGCCGCGGCCCGGCGCTGGTGCGACGAGAACGCAAAGGACATCCCGGATGCCGCCGCGTGGCTGCCGGCCGACTCGCCCGAGGGTCGCGCCTACTGGGAGGCCCTGCAGTACGTTTCACGTTGGACCCGCGAGAACCATGCGCTCATCCACAATGCCCTCCTGCGCCGGCTCGGCCAGCGCGCACTCGTCCAGCTCGGCAACGAACACAACTTCGTCTGGAAGCGGGGCGACGCCTACTTCCACGGCAAGGGGGCCACGCCGGCGTGGACCGGTCCCGACGGGCGGCCGCTCGTTGGCCTGATCCCGCTCAACATGGCGCGTGAGATCCTCATCGTCCTCGGCTCGGACAACGACCGTTACCTGTCGTTCTGTCCGCACGGGGCCGGCCGCAACCAGTCGCGCTCGGCCATGCTGGCGCCGTACAAGGACGCGGAGGGCGTGGTCGACCCGGCGCGGGTGCGCCAGGCGCTCGCGGAGACGACGGCGGGGCTCGACATCCGCTGGTACTCGGGCGCGCCCGACCTCTCCGAGTCGCCGCTGGGCTACAAGGACGCCACCGCCGTGAAGGCCCAGATCGCGCACTTCGGCCTCGCCGAGGTGGTGGGCGAGATCCAACCGCTCGGCTGCATCATGGCGGGCGAAGCGCCCGAGCCGCCCTGGCAGCGCGCCCGACGCGAGAAGCGCGCCGCCCACAAGGCGGCACGCCGCGAGGGCGAGGCCGAGACGCGGGACGTCTAGCCCGCGCGGATGCCCGCGCCCGTCTTCGCAATCGGCAGCGCCCAAATCAACAAGCGGGCGGTGACCGGTGGTGTGCTAGAGTGGGGACGGCTTGGTTACCCCAGACGCGCCGGCATGCAAGGTGGCGGCGCGTCCCTCCTCTTTTCCCATGCGCTCCGCCTTCTTCCTTCGTTCGTGGCTTCGCCCCTGGCGGGCCAACACCGCCCTCGCCTCCGGCCTTGCGGTGTGCGCCACGTCCGCCGTTTTCGCCGCCGAGCCGGCACCGGCCGCGGAGAAAGGCGAACTGCTGCTTCAGGACGATTTCAAGGGGTATGCGGCGTTCACCAAGGAGCGCCAGCCGGCCAAGGCCCCTGGCTGGGTGGTGCGGGTGGCGCATGCAACCTGGGAACCCACGGCCGAAGGCGTGCGCAGCGTCTGGACCTCGGGCCACAATCCCGTGCTGGTGTACGAGGGCAATTTCGGCGACGTGATCGTCGAGGTGGATTTCCGCTACACCGCCGAGCCCGGCCGTTGGGCCGCGTGCCGCGTTTCGGCCTCGAACGGACAACTCGACCCGCGCGCCTACGCCGTTTCGGCCTGGGCCAATGTCGACAACCTCGCCCGCGGCCGCGGCTTCGTGCTCGAGAATGAGGTCTGGGGCGGCTACATCATCCGCACCGGTTACACCAAGGCTCAGTTCGCCCCGGACACCTGGCACACCCTGCGGCTCGAGGTGGTGGGCGACACGGCTCGCGCCGACTGCGCCGGCTTCACCGTCCGCGGCCGGCACGAAAAGTACGGTCTGCCCAAGACGTCCCTCTGGCTGGGCACCGGTCAGAGCGCGCACGAGCTGCGCAACCTGCGCATCTACGCAGTGAAGCGCGCTCCGGAGCCCGCCGGCGCAGGCCCGGTCAAGTGACGCACTGCGATCGTTTCCTTTTTCATCCCCCATGCCTGCTTACGTTCCACCGGCCGAGGTCTGCTCACGCCGCACCGCCCTCGCCCACCTGCTCCGCCTCGCGGGCGGCGCCGTCCTGGCCGGCGCCGCCCTCCCCACCCAGGCGCGTCTGGCCACGCCCGGCGCCTTGCTCCTCGAGGAGGACTTCCGCACCCACGCTTCCTACACCAAGGAACGCCTGCCGGTAAAAGAGGGCTGGCAGGTCCGCGTTGCCCACGGCACCTGGACGCGCACCGACGACGGCGTGCGCGCCACCTGGCAGACCGGCCACAGCCCCGTGCTCGTGTATGAGGGGGCGTTCGGCGACGCCGTGATCGAGCTCGACTTCCGCTATCGAGTCGAGCCGGGCCGCTGGTCCGCCTGCCGCCTCTCCCCTACCAACACCCAGCTCAACCCCCGCGCCTACTCGTCGTCGGTGTGGGCCAATGTCGATTTCCGCTCCCGCGCCGCCGGACTCGTCCTGGAACAGGATCAATGGAGCCCCGGCCACATCACCCAGGTCAGTCGCGTGATGAACACCTACGCCCCCGACACCTGGCACACCTTGCGCATGGAGTTGGTCGGCAACGAGGTCCTGGCGACCTGCAACGGCAAGGAGGTGCGCGGCTCCCACGAAAAGTTCGGCCTGCCCAAGAACTCGATCTGGATCGGCACGGGCGAGAGCACGACCGAACTCCGCCGCCTGCGGGTCTACGCCGCAACCCCGGCCGCCCGCATCTGACGCCACCCGCCAGCCGGTTGCAACCGAAGGCACCGGCTTTCGGAAGAATTGGCTAGCCGGCCCGCGCCCTTCGATCTCTGTTTCACCTCATGCGTTTCCTGCCCCTCCTCCTCACCTCGGTGGTCTGCACGGCCGCCACCGCCCACGCCCAGCAATGGCGCACCGGCCAGATCGCCGACGCCTACGCCCAAAACTGCGCCAGCTGCCACGGCGCCAACATGGAAGGCGGCCAGGCGCCATCGATGCTCGACGACGTCTGGACCTACGGCGGCGATGACGAGACGATCGCGCGCATCATCCGCAACGGCGTGCCGGAAAAGGGCATGCCGCCGTGGGCGGAGAAGTTCAACGACCGCGACATCCGCGCGATGGTGATCTTCATGCGCGAGACGCGCGAGAAGTACGCGCAGGGTCAGATCAAGTTCCCTGCGCCGGCCGAGTCGATGACGGTCCAGACGCAGCTGCACGCCTACCAGCTCAACACCTGGGTCGGCGACCTCAAGGAGCCCTACTCCCTCGCCTTCCTGCCCGCCAACCGCGCCATCGTCACGGAAAAGACCGGCGGCGCCTACCTCATCGACACTGCGACCCGCGTGAAGACCGCACTCACCGGCCTGCCCGCGGTCGAGACCGGCGGCCAGGGCGGCCTCTACGACGTCGTGCCGCATCCGCAGTATGCGAGCAACGGCTGGCTCTACTTCGCCTTCGCCGACCCGCTCGACAACAAATCGCTGACCAAGATCATCCGCGGCAAACTCCAGGGTAACGCCCTCGTCGAGCAACAGACCATCTACCAGCCCAAGCCCGAGCTCTACGTGCAGGGCCGCGTGCACTGGGGCGGTCGTATCGCCTTTGACCGGGACAACTTCCTCTTCTTCACCATCGGCGAACGCGGCCAGCGTGACCACGCCCAGGAACTCGGACGCCCCAACGGCAAGGTTCACCGCCTGCACGACGACGGCCGCATCCCGGCGGACAATCCGTTCGTGAACACGCCGGGAGCCGAGGCCTCGATCTGGAGCTACGGCCACCGCAATCCCCAGGGTCTCGCCTTCGATCCGCGCAACGGCGCCCTCTACGACTTGGAGCACGGTCCGCGCGGCGGCGACGAACTCAACCTCGTCGAAAAGGGCAAGAACTACGGCTGGCCGGTCATCACCTACGGCATGGAGTACAGCGGCGCGCCGATCACCGAGCTCACCCACAAGGAAGGCATGGAGCAGCCCATCACCTACTGGGTGCCGTCGCTCGGCGTCTGCGGCATGAACTTCTACACCGGTGATCTGTTCCCGCAGTGGAAGAACCATCTGTTCATGGCTTCGCTCTCCGGCCAGGAGCTGCGCCGCCTCGAGCTGAAGGACGGCAAGGTCGTCACCCAGGAAATCATCTTCAAGAACATCGGCCGCCTGCGCCATGTGGTCACCGGTCCGGACGGCGCCCTCTACGTGATGATGCCCGACCGCGTCTCGCGCCTGGCCCCCGCCGCCCCGGGCGCCAACGGCTACTGAACCGTTTCCTTCCCTCAAGGCGCGCCGTGACCGGCGCGCCTTTTTTGCATCCACCCTATGGATACGGTTACCTCCGCCCCGCTCCGACGCCTGCAGGCCGGCCTTCTCGCCGTCGAGGTGCACCCCGACCGGGCCGCGCTTGGCCAAGCGGCGGCCCGCTCGGTCGCGGCTGCCTTGCGCGAGATCCTGCGCACCCAGGCCGGAGCCCGGGTGATCTTTGCCTGCGCCCCTTCGCAGGACGAGTTCCTGGCCGCGCTGACCTCGCCCCCGCTCGCCGGCCAGATCGACTGGGCGCGGGTCACTGCGTTCCATATGGATGATTACGTTGGCCTCGCCGGCGACCATCCGCAGTCCTTTCGCCGTTACCTGCGCACGCATCTGCTCGAACGGGTGCCGGTGGGACGATTTCATCCCCTGCAGGCGGAATCGCCCGACCCCACCGCCGAGTGCGCCCGCTACGCCGCCCTGCTCGCCGCCGCCCCCATCGATCTCATCTGCCTCGGCATCGGCGAGAACGGACACCTTGCCTTCAACGATCCGCCAGTCGCGGATTTCGACGATCCGGCATTGGTCAAGGTGGTCGAACTCGACGCGGCCTGTCGCCGCCAGCAGGTCAACGACGGCTGCTTTCCCACCTATGAGGCCGTGCCGCGCCACGCCCTGACCTTGACCTTGCCCGTGTTTCGCGCGGCGCGCCGGCTGAGCGTCCAGGTGCCCGGTCCGCGCAAGGCGGCCGCCGTCCGCGCCACCGTGCACGACCCGATCTCAACCGCCTGCCCAGCCACCCTGCTCCGCGCCCACCCGCAGGCCATCCTTTTTCTCGACCAGGCTTCCGCCGGTTTGCTCTAGGGCGTGTCTGGGAATTGCGAGAGCCCAGCGCAATTCCCAGACACGCCCTAGGCGAAGTCAGGCCGCGGCGTACTCGGATCGAGACCGCCGGCTTGCGCTCCCGCGCAGTTCGATCAGTGTGCGCACCGGTGAAGCCGTTGTTCTCCCTCGCTGCATTCCTTTTGCTGGCCGTCTGGCTGCCAGCGACGAATCACTGCGCGCTGGAGGCCTCGGAGCTCATCGAAGCCCTGGTCTGCGATCACGAGGCGGCGGCGGACGACGCCTGCGACCACGACTGCTCGGCCGAGGTGTGCGAGCGCGTGGAGACCGCGTCGTTCGGCAAGGACATCAAGCTCCTCAAGGTACTGCCGCCACCGCTGGCCCTCGCGGCCTTCGCCGGTTTGCTCGCCCCGGTCGGGCCCGACCCCGCGCCCCCGCCCGCTGTCCGGACCGACTCCCCGGAGGTTCGGCTTGTGCAGCGCACCTGGGTGTTTGCCCAGCGCGCCGCCGTTCCTGCCCGCGCCCCCGCCTTCGCCGGCTGATCCGTTCCTGCGCGAACGGAGTTTCCACGGCAGCGTGCATCGTCACGCGCCTGTTTCGTGTCCGGTCATCCGGCTTCGCCGTCGTCGTAACCTGCGCGCCTTCTCATGTTTTCCCGCCTTTTTCTTCCGCTCGTTCTCGCCCTCCCGCTCCCCAGTCTTTTCGCCTCCGGCGCCCCGTCGCCTGCACTGTCGCTTGACGACGTGCTCACCCGGGTGGCCGAACGTCACCCGGACCTGCTCGCCCGCCGCCACGACGTGGACGCCTCGGCCGCCCGCGTCGATCAGGCAGGCACACGCCCCGATCCGACGGTCGAGTTCACCGTCGAGAATGCCCTCGGCACCGGTGCCTTCCGCGGCGTGCGTGGCGTCGAGGCCACCCTGCTCGCCAGCCAAACGCTGGAACGCGGAGGCAAACGCGAGCGCCGCACCGACCTCGCCGCCCGCGAGCGCGACGCCGAGCTCGCGGCCAGCCACGTCCTCCTCGCCGAACTCTCCGCGCACGCCGTGTCCGCTTACCTCGACGCACTCGTCGCCGTCGAACGCTCCGGCCTCGCAGCGGAGAACCTAAGCCTCGCCCGGGAAATGCTTGCCGCCGTCGAACGTCTTCACGCGGAGGGCAAGGCCCCCGCCGCCGAAATCCCCCGCGCCCGCGTCGCCGTGGTCACGGCCGAGATCGAGGTTCGCCGGTCCGAGTCAGACCTCCTCCGCACCCGCGCCTCCCTCGCCGCCGCCTGGGGCGGACCGGCCGAGGAGGTCAGCACCCTCAGCGGCCGCCTGCGCCTGCCCGCGGACGTCCCCTCGGAGGCCGAGCTGCGGCCGGGTCTCGCCACCCATCCCCAACTTGCCTGGCACGAAGCGTGGATCGCCCGCGAAACCGCCGCGCTGGCGCTCGCCGACACGTCCACCACTGCGGACCTCACCGCCGCCGCCGGACTCCGTTACGCCCGCGAGGGCTCCGACGCCGGTTTCGTCGCCGGACTCTCAATGCCGCTGCCCAACCGCATCCGGACCCGCAGCGAAGTCCGCGCCGCCCAAGCTGGACTGGCCGCGGCCGAACAACGCCGCCGGGCCGCCGAACTCCGCCTGCAGGCGAACCTCGCCCGCGCCTGCCAGGACCTCGCCGGCTCCAGCCTCGCCGTCCGTCTGCTGCGCGACGAGGCCCTGCCCGCCGCCGAACGGGCTCGCGAGGATGTGCGCCGCGCCCACGCCGAGGGTTTCCTGTCCCTCACCGACGTGCTCGAGAGCCAACGTGCCGTGCTCGCCCTGCGCCGCGACCTGCTCGACGCCGAGGCAGCCTGCGCGACCGCCCTCGCCACCGCGGAATCCCTCGCCGACCGCACCTACGCCCGCACCCGCTCCCTGCTTTCCCTGCCATGACGACCGTCCGCCTGCTTCTCCCCGCCCTTTTCGCGCTCCTCGCGGTTCACGCCCGCGCCGCCGAACGCCCGGCTACCGTCGTGCTCGACGCCGTCTCGGTGGAAAACCTACGTATCCAAACGGTCGTGACTGAACCGGCCGACTTCGAGCAGACCGTCTTCGCCCTGGGCCGTATTTCGGTCTACCCAGGCCGCCGGGTTGCGATCAGCAGCCGCGTGCCGGGCCGCGCCCTCGAGGTCGACCTCAAGCACGACCACCCCGTCCAACAGGGCGACCGCGCCCTCGTGATCGAAAGCCGGCAGCCCGGAAACCCGCCTCCAGTCGTTCCGCTCACCGCCCCGATCTCCGGACTCGTCAGCGCCGTGCACGTCGTGCCCGGCGAACCCGTCAGCCCCGATAAGGTCCTCGCCGAGATCATCGACCTGAGCGAGGTCTACGCGCTTGCCCGCGTGCCCCAGCACCTCGCCGCCCGGCTGGTCAAGGGGCAGGTCGCCCGCATCACGGTGCCCGCGACCGGCGGCGAGCCCTTCCTGGCCGAACTCGAACATCTCGGAGCCGAGGCGGATCCGGAGAACGGCACCGTCGAGGCCGCTTTCCACGTCGACAATCCCCGCCTGCTCCTGCGGCCGGGCATGCGCGCCGAGTTTGCCATCGTCACCGCCCGCCGCACCGGGGTCACCGCCGTCCCACGCGAGGCCGTGCAGGGAACCGGGGCGGAACGCTTTGTCTTCGTCAAGGACTTCGAGCTGCCCCATGCCTTCATCAAGACCCCCGTCGTGATCGGTGAAAGCAACGACCGCTTCGTCGAGATCGTGCGCGGCCTGTTCCCGGCTGACGAAGTCGTGACGCAGGGAGCCTATGCGCTCGCCTTTGCCGGCTCCGGCACCGTCTCGCTCAAGGAGGCCCTCGACGCTGCCCATGGGCACGAGCACAACGCCGACGGATCCGAGATCACCCGCGGCGCGGCCCCCGCCCGGGGCGATCATCCTCACGATCACCACGGCGAGTCCTCCTTCTGGAAATGGGTGAGCGCGGCTCTCTTCGCCGCATTGCTCGTCGTTGGATTTGCCCGCACGCGCGAAACCGGAATCAGCCCCCGCTGAGACGACCGCCATGCTGAACCGTCTCATCCAAGCCTCCCTGGCAAACCGGCCGTTGGTGCTGGGGCTCTCGCTGCTCCTGCTCGCCCTCGGCGTCGACGCGGCGCTCCGCCTGCCTGTCGAAGTGCTGCCGGACCTCACCAAGCCGACGGTGACGATCCTCACCGAGTCGCCCGGCCTCGCCCCGGAGGAGGTCGAAGCGCAGGTCACCCAGCCGATCGAGCAGGCCCTCATGGGGGTCACCGGGCTGACGCGGCTGCGCTCGAACTCCGACGTCGCCCTCTCCCTCCTCTATGCCGAGTTCGATTGGGACACGGACATCCACCGCGCTCGCGTGCTGGTGCAGGAACGACTGCAGGCCGCCCGCGAACGTCTGCCGGAAGGCACGCAACCCTACCTCACGCCGGTCGCCTCGCTGATGGGCGAAATTCTGCTGGTGGGCGTGCGGTCCACCGTGCCGGCGGGCAACGCCGGACATCTGGAGCCGGCCGACCTCCGCACCCTCGCCGACTGGACCTTGCGTCCGCGCCTCCAGGCCATTCCTGGTGTCGCCGAGGTCCTCGCCATGGGCGGCGGCGTCCGCCGACTCGAAGTCCGGCCCGACCCGTATCGTCTCCAGGCCTACGACGTCAGCCTTGACGAACTCGAAACCGCCGTCGCCACCGCCGCCGGCACCACGACCGGGGGACACCTCACCTCCGGACCGGCCGAGGTCATGGTGCGCAACCTCGCCATGACCACGGACCCCGCGGCCATCGGCCGCACCGTGGTCAAAGTGACGGAAGGTCGCCCCGTCACCGTCGCCGATGTCGCCGACGTGGGCTGGGGCCTCGAGCCGATGCGCGGCGACGCCACGATCAGCCAGCCGCCCGAGAAAGAATCGACCTACGGCGTCATCCTGTCAGTGACCAAGGCGCCGGGTTTCGATACGCGCGACCTCACCGCCCGGATCAACGCCGCCCTCGCGGACCTGCAGCCTGGACTCCCGGCGGGAGTGGAGACCCTCGTGCTCTTTCAACAGAAGGACTTTATCGACGTCGCCATCGGCAACCTGCGGGAAGCCATCCGCGACGGCGCCGTCATGGTCGTGGTCGTGCTGTTCCTCTTCCTCCTGAAGGTGCGCACGACCTTCATCACCCTCACGGCGATGCCGATGAGTTTCGCCCTGACCCTGCTGATCTTCCGCCAGCTCGACGTCTCGGTCAACGCCATGACCCTCGGCGGCCTCGCAGTCGCGATCGGCATGGTGGTCGACGACGCCATCGTCGATGTGGAGAACGTCTTCCGCCGCCTGCGCGAGAACGCCGCCCTGCCTTCGCCGCGGCCGCGGCTCGAGGTCATCGCCGCCGCTTCAGGCGAGGTGCGCAACTCCATCTTCTACGCGACGCTCCTCATCGTACTCGCGTTTGTACCGCTGCTCGGCCTGAGCGGACTGGAGGGACGGCTCTTCGCACCGATCGCAGTCGCCACGATGCTGAGCATGGCCGCATCGTTCGTCGTCTCGCTGACGCTCATTCCGGTGCTATGCTCCTTCCTGCTCCGTCCCAAGGACGGCCAGGTGCACGGCGACAGCCCCGTGGTGCGCCTGCTCAAACGCGGCCTCCGCGCCACGTTCCTTCGCCTCGCCCTCGACCGGCCCGTGCCCGTGCTGGCCGTGGTCACGGTGGGCCTCGTGGCCGCCCTGGCCTTGTATCCGGGCATGGGCAAGGACTTCCTGCCTCCCTTCCGCGAGCAGACCGCCCTGATCGCCGTGACGGCCGCTCCGGGCACGTCCCTGACCGAGATGAACCGGCTCGCCGATGCGATCGAACGCCAGTTGCTCGCCGTTCCCGAGGTAAGCCGGATCGGCCGCCGGCTCGGGCGCGCCGAACGCGGCGATCATGTCGTGCCGGTCTCGACCGCCGAATTCGACGTCGACTTCCACTTCAACGCGGATCCGGGCGACGGTCCGCCGCCGCGCCCGCGCAGCGAGGTCATGGCCGACATCGCCCAGCGCCTGCGCACGGTGCCCGGGACCTTTGGGGTGGTCAGCGGACCGCTGGCCGACCGCATCGGCCACCTCATGAGCGGTGTCGCCGCCCCGATCGCCGTCAAAGTCTACGGGCCCGACCTCGAAACGCTGCGCCGACTCGGCACCGAGGTGCGCGACATCGCCCGCACCGTTCCGGGACTGGAGAACGCCGCCCTCGACGCCCAATCGTACATTCCCCAGATCCGCGTCGAACCCGATCGCGAACGCGCCGCGGCTCACGGCGTGGCCCCCGGCGCCCTCAACGCTCAGCTCGGCGCCCTCGTCGGGGGCAAGACCCTCGCGCACCTGCGCGACGGCGCACGCGTCGTCGACCTCGTGCTTCGTCTGCCCCCGGCGTGGCGTGAGTCGCCGGAAGCCATCGCCGCCCTCCCGGTGCGCACCCCCACCGGCGCCTGGGTGCCGGTCTCCGCCCTCGCCGATGTCCGCGAGGCGCGCGGACCGAACGTCATCCACCGGGAGAACAACCAGCGCCGCTTCACCGTGGCGATCAAGCCGACGGCACGCGACGCGGCCACCCTGGCGGAACGCCTGCGCGACGAGGTCACGGCCAGCGTGTCGTTGCCCACTGGATACTTCATGGTCTTCGAGGGCGAGTTCCAGGCGCGCGCCGACGCGGCCCGGCGCATCTTCCTCCTCGGCACCGGTGTGCTCCTGCTCGTGGGCGTGCTGCTCTACGGCTACTTCCGCAGTGGGTTCATGGCCGTGCAGGTCCTGCTCAACATCCCCCTCGCGCTCGTCGGCGGTCTCGTCTTCACCTGGCTGAAGCTCGACAACATCAGCATCGCCACCCTCGTCGGGTTCATCGCCGTCGGCGGCATCGCCGCCCGCAACGGCATCATGATGCTCTCGCATTACCTGCACCTCATGCGCCACGAGGGCGAGGGCTTCACCCGGGCGATGGTCGAGCGCGGCACCCTCGAGCGCATGGTGCCCGTGCTCATGACCGCTCTGGTCGCGGCCATCGCCTTGATCCCGCTGATCCTTGCCGGCGACGAGCCGGGCAAGGAAATCCTCCACCCCGTCGCCGTCGTCATCGTCGGCGGCCTCATCTCCTCCACCTTGCTCGACTTCCTCGTCACGCCGGCGGTGTTCCATGCCTTCGGCCGCCGGGCGGCTGAGCGTGCCCTGGCCCGCGGCGCCTCCGCCGGTCAATGACCTTCGTCTTTCCTCCCATGACTACCAAACCCAGCCTCCTCCTTGTACTCCTCTTCGCCGCATCGGCGCTCGCGGCGCTTGCGCACGAAAAAGCCGTCGGCGGTCCGAATGGCGGCCGTCTTCTGACCAAACTCGAACCCCATGCCGAGCTGCTGGTGCGCGAGGACCGCCGCATCCAGATCGTGTTTCTCGACGGCCAGGACAAGCCCGTCCCGGCCGCCGGCCAGGCCGTGACCGTCACCACCGGCAGCCGCCTTTCCCCCACGACCCTCACCTTCGAGCGTTCGGGCGACGTGCTCGTCTCGACGCGCCCCCTGCCCGAGGGCAACAACCTCCCCGCCGTCGTGCAGATCCGCGTCAGCCCCGAGTCGTCGCCCGTCGTCGAGCGGTTCAACCTCAATCTCGCCACCTGCCCCGATTGCAGACGGCACGAGTACGCCTGCATCTGCGACCACTGAGCCCGCCCGCCGGCACGGCGCTCACCTGGCCCGCTGCGTCCACCAGAGCTCGAGGGCGCCGGCGATGAAGGCGGCCTGCTTCTCGCGCACCGCCTCCGAGAAATGCACGTGGTCGATGAAGCCGGCCGGAACAAACCGGGCGGAAAACCCGTGCAGGTCGATCACAGGCACACCTGCCTCGGCCATGACGGCGTCGGCGATCGCGTTGTAGGCCGCAACATCCGCGGCGAAGCGGTGGAAGGCCCGGCTGCGCGCGTTGTGGATCTCCGTCACCACGGGTGTCGTCCGCACCCACACCACGGCGGTTCCGGTGCGCCGGGCCTCGGCAAGGATGGCGCGCAGATTCTGGGCGTAGGCCTCGCGGTCGACCTGACGCGCGCCGGTGGTGGGATCCGTCTTGATGTCGTGCAGTCCGCAGTTGAGCAGCAGTACGTCGGCCTTGAGCGGATCGCGCGCCGCCCGGGCCCGCAGGTAGGCCAGGACCATCGAGGAGTCGCCGCCATTGGCGCCCTGGGGCACATCGAGATCGTGCTCGGCCTTGGCCCCGCCTGCATCGTCGCGCTTGCGGTCGTAGGCAAAGGTGCCGGACAAAAACCCTTCCAGGTACGGGCCGTACTGGATCGAGATGCTGTCACCGATCACAAAAAGACGCGGCAGGTCGCGCGCGAAGACAAAGCCAGGCAGGAGCAGGAAGGCCAGGACCAGGACAACACGGCGCATCGTCGCGGACGAAACCACGACGCTGCGGAAGTTCGAGTCGATTATGCTGCCGCAATCCAGATGCGTGACGTCTATTGGCTCGTCAGCCCGCCCGGGCCCGCGTGCGCTTAAGGAGCAACCCCCTCCATGACCTCCTCCGCACCTTCCGGCCCGTGGTGGCGTTCCCTCGAGCGCAGCCACTGGCACGTCTTTATTGTCGCCTCCCTCGCGTGGCTCTTCGACTGCATGGACCAGCAGTTCTTCAACCTCGCCCGCGACGCCGCGATGGAGCACCTGCTCGGCGACAAGGCCCGCGCCACCGTGTACGGCTCCTACACGATGTCGGTGTTCCTTGTCGGCTGGGCGATCGGCGGACTCGTCTTCGGCTCGCTCGGTGACCGTTACGGCCGCGCGCGGATTCTGAGTGTGTGCGTGCTGCTCTACTCCGTCTTCACCGGACTCAGTTCGTTCTCGACCGGCTTCATCGATTTCTGCGTGTACCGTTTTCTCACCGGCCTCGGGGTCGGCGGCGTGTTCGGCCTGGCGGTGGCACTCGTGGCCGACTCCGTTCCCGACCACACCCGGGCACCGGCGCTGGGCATGCTGCAATCCCTCTCGACCTGGGGCAATGTAGGCGCCGGCCTGATCGGCATGGGCATCGGCGCGCTCGCCGCCCGTCACCTCCTGCCCTTCGGGTTGCGCGACTGGCAGGTGACGTTTCTCGTCGGCGCGATCCCGGCGTTCCTGTGCGTGTTCATCATCGGCAAGCTCAAGGAGCCGGCCAAGTGGGTCGAATCGCGCGCGAGCAGCGCCAAACGCGGCATCAAGTTCGGCTCCTACGGCAACCTGCTGAAACACCCGCGCTGGTCGAAACACGCCTGGCTCGGCCTCATCATGTGCAGCGCCGGCATCGTGGGCCTGTGGGGCATCGGCAACTTCCATCCGCGCATCGTCGGAGCGATCATCGAGTCCCACCTCCTGTCCGCCAACCTCTCCCCCGAGGCGATGGCGAGCGAGAAGACCTACTGGCGCTCGGTCGCGCTCATGCTGCAGAACATCGGCGGCTTCGTCGGCATGATGGTGCTGGCCAAGGTCGCCCAGGTGAAGGGCCGCCGCCTCGCCTTCGGCCTCGCGATCTGCTGCTCGTTCCTGTCGACCGTTCTCGTTTTCCGCGGCCTGCGGGAGTTCGACCAGATCTTCTGGATGATCCCGCTCATGGGCTTCGGCCAGCTCTCCGTCTTCGCGGTGTACGCGATCTACCTGCCCGAACTGTTCCCGACCAGCCTGCGCAGCACGGGCACGAGCTTCTGCTATAACTTCGGCCGCCTCGCCGCCGCGACCGCTCCGTTCACGATCAGCCAGATCACCAGCCGCCTCGGCGGCAACATCGAGGGTTTCCGCGTCGCCGGCCAGTGGGTCAGCCTCGTGCTGCTCCTCGGCCTCGTCGTGCTGCCCTTCCTGCCCGAGACCAAGGGCCAGCCCCTGCCGGAGGAATAAGCCTCCGCCGGCATCCCACCCCGCGCCCACCGGCGCGGGGTTTTTCTTCGCTTGATTTCAAACGATCGTTTGAAATAGGGTCAGACATGGCCCGGGTCGCACGCGTTTCCGAATCCGAAGGTTCCCGCTCCGCGGCAACCCGCGAGGCGCTGCTCGACGCCGCGGAGATCCTCTTCGCCCGCGATTCCTTCGCCGGCGTTTCGTTGCGGGCCATTACCCGGAAGGCCCGGGCCAACCTCGCCGCCGTCAGTTACCACTTCGGCGGGAAGGAGGAACTGTACCGCGAAATGCTGCGGCGCCGGCTGCACCCGATCAACGCCACCCGCCTCCGCCTCCTCGATGCGGCCCTCGCGGCGCATGCACCGCGGCCGGTGCCGCTGCCAGCCTTGCTCGAGGCCTTCCTGCGCCCGGTGGCCGACTTGGTCGACGCGACCGCCCCGGCGCCGCACCCGTTCGTGCGCGTCATGGGGCGCTTCTTGCTCGAGCCGCCGGCCTTCGTCGAGGCGGTCGCTACCCGGGACTTTGCGGAGCTGGGCGAACGTTATGGCCCGCACCTGCTCGCCCAGCTTCCCCATCTCACGCCCGCCACCTTGCTGTGGCGGATGCGTTTCGTCATCGGCGCCGCCACCGCGACCTTCGGACGCATGCAGGTGATCGAACGCCGCCTCGTGGCGCTGGGCGCCCCCGTTGACGGCGCGATGTTGCTGCGCCAACTCATCGCCTTCGTCGAGGCCGGCCTGCGCGCCCCGGACCCCGCCGCCCCATGAACCGGCTCGCTCTGCGCATGCTGTTCGGCGATCGCGCCAAGTACCTGATGCTGGTCAGCGGCATCACGTTCGCGACGATTCTGATGACCCAGGGCTTCGCGCTCTTCTTCGGCATCATGTCCTGGACCTTCGCCTCCGTCCGCAATGTCCGGGCCCCGGTCTGGGTCGCTGATCCTCTCGTCGAACAAGTTGGGGACAACCAGCCGTTGCGCGACATCGAGGTCCAGCGGGTGCGCTCGGTCGACGGCGTCGCCTGGGCGGTGCCACTCTTTCATCGCATGACCCAGGTCCGCCTGCCTTCCGGTGCTTCCAAGCTTGTCTCCCTCGTTGGACTCGACGCCGGCACCTTCATCGGCGCACCCACGCAGATGGTGTCCGGACGACTCGAGGATCTCCGGCTGCCCAACACCGTCATCATCGACGAGTACGGCGCACGGGTGCTCGGCGAATCCCTTGGCCGGCCGCTGCAGGTCGGCGACCACTTTGAGATCAACGATCGCGAGGCGCGAGTCGTGGGCGTTTGCCAGGCCGTGCGCTCCTTCACCGGTGGTCCCTACGTTTACACCACCTACGATCGTGCCGCGGCCGACTACACTCCGCCGCAGCGGCGGGTGCTGTCCTACGTGCTCGCCGGACCGGTCGAAGGCGTCACCGCCGGACAACTGACCGCGCGCATCCGCACCGCCACCGGCCTCGGCGCTTTCACCGAGCGCGAACTTATGCGCGCCACCGTGATGTGGTACATCCGCAACACCGGCATCCCTTACAACGTGGGCATGATCGTCACGATCGGCTTTGTCATCGGCATCGCGGTTTCGGGACAAACCTTCTACTCCTTCGTCCTCGAGAACCTGCGGCACCTCGGAGCGCTCAAGGCCATGGGTACCGACACCTGGACGCTCTGCCGCATGCTGCTGTTGCAGGCCTTCACCGTGGGCCTGATCGGCTACGGCATCGGCCTCGCCGTCATCTCCCTCATGGGCCGGGCCGCGCTGAAACTGGGCGAAATCCCCTTCCTGCTCACCTGGCACATCCCGGTGGCCACATTCGTCGCCGTGCTCTTCATCTCCTCCCTCGCCGCGCTGATCGGCATTCTCCGCGTGGCCCGGCTCGAACCGGCCATCGTCTTCCGCAGCTAGGCCGTGACTATCATGAACGAAGCCCCCGGCTCTCCTCCGACTCCGGAACCCCCGATCGCGGTGCGCCTGCGCGGGGTGGACAAGACCTTCGGCCCTGCGGCGGCTCGCACCATTGCCCTGCGTGGAGCCGACTTCGACGCGCGCGCCGGTGAAATGACTCTGATCGTCGGTCCGTCCGGCTGCGGCAAGACCACGCTGCTCTCGCTGCTGGCGGGCACCCTGCACGCCGACGCCGGCTGCCTCGAGGTGTTGGGCTACGATCTGACGCGCCTCAGCCAGGCCGCCCTCACCCGGTTCCGCCAACGGCATGTCGGGTTCATCTTCCAGCAGTTCAACCTCATCCCGACGCTGTCGATCTGGGAGAACGTCGCCGTGCCTTTGCTCATCCAGGGCACCCGGCACGCCCAGGCCGAGGCGGCCGCCCGCGCCTTGCTCGTCGAGGTGGGTCTCGGCGGACGCGAGAACGAACGCCCGGGCCGTCTCTCGGGTGGGCAACAGCAGCGCGTGGCGATCGCGCGGGCGCTCGTTCACCGGCCTCCGCTCCTGATCTGCGACGAGCCGACCAGCGCCCTCGACCGCTCCAGCGGGGCGCACGTGATGGAGCTCATCAGCACCTTCGCGAAACAGCCGGACCGGTGTGTCATCGTCGTCACGCACGATCCGCGCATCTATCACCACGCCGACCGTCTCGCCGAAATGGAGGACGGCCGCGTGACCCGTGTCCTATCAACCCCCGCGGCCATCGCTGCCGCCCACCCGCCGGCCTGAACCTCACCCGCCATGTACCTTCTGCGCAAAGTCTCCCTCTGGCTCGCCCTCGCCGGCGTGCTCTCGACCGTGCAGCTCGTGCGCGTCCTCCACGCCGATTTCGTCCGTCCCCAGCCCGAGGCGCCGGTCGCCCCGCCCCCCAAACCTTCCGCCGGGCGCACGCTCGGCGCCGCCGGGCTGGTCGAGGCGCGCGAGGAGAACACCGCCGTGGGCGTACCGGTTTCCGGCCTCGTCCTCGCCGTGCAGGTCAGGCCTTGGGAGCGCGTCGTGGCCGGACAACCCTTGCTCCAACTCGACGATCGCGAGCTGCAGGCACAGCTGCCGGTCCGCGAGGCGGAGGTCGCCGTTGCCGCGGCGCGCCTGCGGCAGCTGCAAACCCGCGCGCAGCGCATCGCGGAACTGCAGGCGAGCGGCGCCGCACCCTCGGCGGACCTCGACGAGGTGCGTGACGATCTCACCGTGGCCCGCGCGCAGCTCGCCGCCGCGGAGGCGTCGGTCGGCCAGCTGCGCGCCTTGCGCGACCGGCTGACGGTGCGTGCCCCGATCGACGGCACGGTGCTGCGGGTCAACGTGCGCGCCGGCGAATTCGTGGCCGCCGGCGCCCAGCCGCCGCCTTTCATCCTTGGGGACATCTCGCGTCTGCAGGTCAGGGCCGACATCGACGAGCAGCTTGCGCCCCGCGTCGTGGCCGGTCGCAACGCCACCGGTTACCTGAAGGGCGACAGCACCCGGCCCATTCCCCTCACCTTCGTGCGGATCGAACCGGTCATCGTCCCCAAGGTTTCCCTCACCGGCGCGTCCTCCGAGCGCGTCGACACGCGCGTGCTCCAGGTGATCTACGAACTCGCCGTCGATCCCGCCCGCCCCGTCTACGTCGGCCAGCAGATCGACCTCTTCATCGACGAACCCTGACCGACCCCATGGTTCGTATTACCTGAATCCCGAAGACGAAAAAGCATCGTTTCGTTCCGGAGATAAGAACCGCTAGGAGATTGGGTGATGAACCACTCGAAGCGGGAGGAACAAA